>Ga0126339_10000960_pt1 | contig 18133 bp, 19 predicted proteins | sample OrbTmetagenome_2_FD_92532 | JGI IMG/M metagenome (GOLD analysis project Ga0126339, IMG submission 92532) | Coral microbial communities from Petempiche,Puerto Morelos, Mexico - Orbicella T R C metagenome | ecosystem: Host-associated > Invertebrates > Cnidaria > Coral | place: Petempiche,Puerto...
TAAAAAGTTTCTGTGTTAATAATTAAACTAATTATTAATGTAACAAATTAATCATTAACGCAGAAACGTCTTTGTAAAGTAGGCGGGATCGGGATTTCCAGGCTAAAAAGAGCGGGATGGCGGGATTAACAGGAAAAAATGGGCGGGAAAGCGGGATCTGAGAGCCCTATTGTGGACCCTCAGACAACCCTCCTCCCGAGATTCAGTCGAGCTAACTCTTCACTTACAGTTGATGTGAGAGGAAAGACGTTACGTTTCTTACAGGACGTCAACCACGTGAATTCCAAGTGTCTTTCAGACGTGTCAAATACGCGCTTTAGAAACGATCGCTACAACAAAACTTGCGACTTCAGCCGGTTTAGGCAAAGTTTATTGAAGCGACGCGTTGAGACGTTGCATAGACGCTGCTGGTGTAGAGAGCGATAACCAAAGTAGTTTCGTAAAACTAAGAAGTAAATATAACGAAAACTATAATTAGACTAACTAGAAAAAAGACTACGAAGCTTAGAAACAATTGTTCCGAGAGCAGAATGAACTATAAAATACAAAAGATGCAAAAACTTACCGGCTTCTGTGTCCGCTTGAGGAATTTCACGAGTGGTAAGTTAGAAACTTTAAGAAACTTGATGTTAACACGTTGAAAGGCTAATCCGAACTGGGACTTTTCCTGAACACGTTAGGAGTAATTCTAATTAATACAAAGGATAATAGCTTTCTTTGTTCTAAACATCGTACGTGGGTAAACATATCCTTGGACTAACCACAAAGACACGTAAAATAACAATACAAAGAAACTTCTAAAGGCTACAAAGGAAATGCAAAAAATCATAAATATTTGCCAGCAACAGTTGAACCTTGATATAACGAATTCGAAGGGCCAAGGGACTGGCAAAATATAATCGCTGTATATAACGAGGTCTTGTTATATCGCGGTTGTTTACCATAGAGTGCATGTATTTTGCTATTCCTGGGGAACTCCTGGGGCGAAGAATATCATTCGTTATATCGCGGACCTATTTATATAGTTCCGCTGAACTTTGAAAAATTCAACTGACCGTTTATGAGGATCGCGTCCCGGATTGGCGAGTTTTTCCGCCTCGGCCTCGGCAGGTAGGGTAGAACCTGGCAGACGGGACAACTTTTTCTCAGATAAACAGTTTGGCTCGAATACCCGGAATGTCACGCACTATTAGCTACCCAGCTATAAGGGTACAGAAATCTCAATTTCACAAGGTTCTCTCGAGTTATCGCTTGATGTTACTAGCAAAGTTTTAGTGATCATGTCCCTTTTACTTCATTTTATTATACGGCTGAGAAGTCTGGGGCGTCTATGATAAAGATTTTTCCGCCCGGAAAAAGGATGAAATAAAATGAAAAACTCAAATTTACTTTTTGTAAACAAATTTTGGGTGAATTAGCAAGGTTGCCTCGATGTTGAAGCCAGAAACGAAACTGGCACATTGTCTTTGAAATCAGTCATAGATACGTCGATTATTATTTAGTTCTAGATTATATGAATTATTTCATATAAACTTCACATCATTTTAGTTCTAGATTACCAGAAAACAATATTTAGCCATTGAAAATGTGGTGGATAGCAAATACATGACCCACTATATCCATCTAGCACAAAACGGAGCGATCCACACTTAGATGAAGGTTGAAAATTACATGTCTCACCCCCGTACAAAAAGCATGACATTTTTTTGGTTGCATAATCCATCAAAGTCACTTTTGTGTATGAACTTGTGGCGGCATAATTTTGATTGATTTCCTAACAATGATACAAAAGCATCTACAAAACAAATAATGTTTAAAGTCATGTTTGTAAACTCTTCAAAAAAACTTGACCATAAAAATTAAGGACACACTCGGCATCTGGCCTCGTTTCTAGTGGAACAGTGATCCATCTAGAAAAAGGCTGTAGTGAGTCCTGGGACTCACAGAACCAGTAAACTACTAGTCTCAGGCCCAAGACTATGAGTCCCAGACCCGTTAACATGAGTTCTGTACCCTTATGGATAAATAGCTTGTAGGCACAAGTTGGTTATTTGGTGTTCTTAGAGACCAGCACGTCGAAAGAGCAAAGCATTTTAAAAATTTCTGGACTGGGACAACTCGCTCATTCCGTTAGATTTCTTAGCTTTCTTACAGATTTTACAATACATGAACACCAGCCAATTAAATGTGGCGATTGCCATTATAAAAAAGGATGACCCACCCCAAGGGCAGCTGAAAATTAAAAAACTTAGTGATTCGCTTGAGCTAGCTGTAGTTGCATTATTTCAGAGCAATCTTCGCCCTCTTGGGGAATGTTTCGTAAAAATACTTTATTGACCTCAGAGCTAAGCCAAGTTTGTTTTCGAACAAATTCGGAAGGGGCAATCGCCAAAAAAAAAAAAAAGAAAAAGACAAGTCCACAATTTGGCTTTTGTGCGTGCGCCAAATTAAAATGTTGTACATGTTTGTGACTTATCTTCGAGAACTCTATCTTTTTGGTAAAAAAAAATGTTTTTACAGCAAAACTAAGGCCCATTTAGCGTCATGGTAGCCAAAAAACTGATTTAACGGTTAAAAACGGCATTTTTGGTGAATATTTGGGTGTTGAAGAGTTGATAGGTTCTTATTTTGCAGAGGTTGTCCTAGTGTAACTATTGGCGGAAATATTGTACAACTAATACATAATCGTTTAGCACTTGCATTTTTAACAACAAATTAAAAATGCTTGCCCTGTTTGAAAAGAAAACATATACACAATAACTTTTTGTCAGAAATTTCTCACACAATTAAAATCCAGAATTTAGGCCATCAAAACTGGAGTGATTTTTCTGTATAAGAACCTATATACTTTTCTTTGCCAGGCTAAACAAGTTCTTATATTTTTGGATATTTAAATGCCAAATTTCAGCCTGTAGTTTCTTAAATCAATAGGTTCTTCTCCGGGGTTCTCATATGCGCGGTTTTACCGTATCACTGGATTTGAACACCATTTTCCTTCTCAAAATTGTGGAATACTGAATACAAATTCTGTAAAATATTTGCTCCTGTCGCGATGACTTTCTGACAAATGTATTCTTCTGACTTGAAAAAAAGCTTAGAGGCCTCAAAGTAACTCGACTTTTTCACTTCGCGTCTCATTCATTCCCGCTCTTCTTCGAGGTTGTTTAACCGGTGAAAACAAGTTTTCAATGGACGTCACTCTCGCGTCAGGTGTTACACTCGCATGCATTTCAACTCATTCCGATCGACACTCTGATAAATGTAACAAAAAGAAACAGAACCAATTTCATTGCCCTTTTAACATTATACACCTAAAATCTACACGTATTAGATAAAAAATTGTATATAGTGTTTGTCTGGCATTGGTATAAAGCTGGGATTTTTTCCCCATCAACTTAATGTGAGGTAGTCAGTGAGAGTTAACCCCAGTGTTGCCAGTTAAAGTAATTAATTATAACTTCTAATTGTAGCCAAAGAGAAGCGACTTTTTTTTCATATAAAAAATACTACAAATTTATAAATATCCTTACAGAGTTAACTTGTTAATCAAATTTTAAATCCATCGTTTCTAATAGCAGCCTTCCAGTTACTTCTTCCTTTCCTAAGCGAAAAGCGACAAAGCCTTTCATTGTGACAAGATCACGTTGATTTTGTTTAAACACTTGACATATGCTTGAACCCAGCTTAACTATAATTACCCTGAGTTTGAAACGTGACTCTATTGGTACTAGTTTACTGACTATGTAAAATTTCGTCATGACGTTTAGACCATTTTCGCCCTAGTTGTTGTAAATAATACCCTGATAAGTTATTCCTGTTGGTGGGATAAGCCACCCACGCAATTAAAGGAGCTCAGTCACGGTATTTCGAGTTGTTCTGGCCACGTACAAAATTAACTTTAAATTGAAGGAAATAATAGTTTACTAGGACAGAAATACACCAAAGAAAAAATAATAAACCTTAAAGGAACAAGGATGATTAAAGATGGAGAAGACTGACACGGATTACAAACGACGAACTTGAAAAAATTTAGCCTATACGTTTCATGATGCGCAAACCGTGACTTAGCTACTTTGCCAAACCAATGGATATGAATATGTTATGTACGTTTGATTTCTCTTTCTCCTTATTTCCGTTGCTGTCAAAACAAAGTATTCGCTGAGCAGTATCACGTGACCATATCAAGGGCCCAAGTTTAGAGCTCATCGAGGTCACGTGGTTTTTTTGAAGTTGGCCGATAACCAAGTACTGGGTTTCGATTGGATCGCGGACTCAAGCGAGGTTGAGGTTATTCAATCTTAAAAGAGAAGGCCAAACAATATTAACAGAAAACCTCACCACAAAGTTACAAAACTCAAATCAAATTTCTCGCTTATCCTGGGTTAGCTTAATCGGGCTTTGAACAAACCGGAACAGGAACTCCACTTTTAGGCTTGGCTAAATCTATAATTTACATTTTGTGTGCAACGGTATTACATTTTAAATAACAATTATATTCTGTGACGTAACAATGTGAAGAAATATTTCGCCTACTATTGCACAGTTATAAGGTATTCTGGATAACACTGATTGTCGTAAAATACAACAAAAATAGATGGGTCTACTTGATTATCAACCACTGATTCATACAATATCTCTGGTCTTAAAGGGTTCTTTGGGGGAGGCACTATCATTGCAGGGTTGCCTACACAATACTGCCCGACCAGGACCCGGGCAAGGTACATGTAGTGGCCCCCGGCATCTCCTATCCTTGCGTAACAAAGTGAGTAAGAGGCGTCTCTCGCAAAATAAGTACCTTGTCCAAATCTAGTTCCTGAAAATAAAACACAATGTGTTAGTGAGGGGAAGGATCCCAACAAATAACAGCATTACAGTCGAACCTCCCTAATACGGACACCTAAAGGAAAGAGCGAAGTGTCCGTGTTAGAGAGGTGTTTGTATTGGAGAGGTCACTATGATGAAGTCACTCACTCTGATAGTTTAGAGCGTTTAGTAAATAAAATCGGGCCCAAAAGTGAGTGTCTTGTGAATATCTGAATCAATGTGTCAATGTTTGTGTAACCGCCCACGGGAAATGGCACATACCGCAAATTATCGACACCTGGTGCCCGGAGTGTCCGTAATAAAGAGGTTGAATTTATATGAATTTGCGCCCTATGGCTGAGATTTGGCGTCCGTTTTCGGTTTTAGAGAGGGTCCGCATTGTAGAGGTTTCTTTTTAGAGGAAATGTGTGAGAATTTTGTCGGTACATAGGAAACTGTCCGTATTAGAGCGGTGTCCGTATGGAGAGGTTCGATTGTGACAAATGAATAAAAACTAAAGCTTAATTTAATACGATCAGAAAAAAGTAGGTACGATCAGATAGAATGGATATTTCTGTAATTCTCCCACTTGAAATACGTGGCCCCAAGAAAACAAAGAGGGGGAGAACAGGTCTCCCATTTGTGACCTTTTCCAATTAAAATTATTTCAATCCATTGTCAGTTGTGTCTCAAATTGTATGGCTATCTCAACATCGACACCTGACTGAGAATGTACACTGGCATGTTACTGTTTCTTTTAAGGGGTGACCGCGCGGTTGTAGTAACGAACAAAAACAACCCGGTGCGAGCTCTAAATAGCTTTTAAAAAATGGTATATGGGGATTCTGTCATTATTTTCTCTCTTTCACATGCAATCATGGATTGCGCAATGCTGAGAGCGCTAGCCTTCCATCATTGTGGTCCTTGTTAAAATTCTAGACCCGCTGAGGTTTTTTCTCCAGCTGGTCTGTTCTTCTCCTTTACCCCAAATTGTAATTAGATTTAGATGCACGACCTCAGATAAATTGCAAATCTCGCTCTATCATATGTAACTGTTACTTTCGTTACACAAACCCTCTCACCTTCCAAAGCAATAGTGTAACCACTTACCATGGGCCCCACATAAGCTTCTGTTAAATCCTTGAGTGTTGATGTGGCTGACATTTTTAGCGTCGGTTCCATGAAACAACTGCCGTTCACTATTACCACCAATGTCTTTGTCCATCTTTTGTTTTCTTACCATGTAACACTGGTACAGATGAGGATTCTGAATTCGTTCTATTTTCTGAATATTTACTCCACCAGCGGTAGCCTGGAACTTGCGCGTGACGTCTCTATACTCAGGGGAATTTTTCGAGAGTGGAACCAGGTGCACTGTCATGTCATCTTTTGGCATTTTCGCCCAGTGTTTCGGAAGAGGAATTCCTGAAGACAGAAATGAGTGCTCGTTTATCTTAATGCAGTGTATATCAAAATGGAAAAAGAGAAAACCATCACTTATTTTTTCAACTGATGAAGAACTGAGGTTGTTTCGTTTCGTCAAGGAAACCGTTCAAGAATTCTTAAATGGACGTGGGAAAACTTACAAAAATTGCGCGGCGCTGGTAGATATGCATATTTTCAGCTAAATCTCTAGCAGGAGCCGCCTTTGAATGGAAAATCATGGACACTACTTTAGTCCAACAACTTGAAAAATATTGGGCAGTAGTAGAGCAATCTGATTGGTTGATTTTAGTTATTGGACCTCTGTATTAACCAATTAAAAGGGATTATTAAGAGGAGTTATGGTAACAGCGTTTCTCACATAACTACCTGATGCCGTACTGTGACTAACCTTCCTCTGCTTCCTTAACCTTTCTCTTCAGTGTAATTTGTTCACCGGTTCGTTGTCCGCGGCCGGTTTTTGCCTTCAAATCGATAACAAACTGCTCTCCACGTAAAGATACTTTAACTCTGGACGCAGCTTTGCTGTACGCAATCTCAATCTTTGCTTTTGCTCTGGGATGGAAAACCTTTTTACTACCGCGTATTTTGTAACTCCATTCTATGTTCCTTGCCACCATCTGCGCCTGTTCTTCTTCCTGGTTCTTCTTTATTCTCTCGCTAATCTCTTTCCAGATCTCCCCGACCATGCCGGACACATCGGTCGGTTGACCCCGCAAGACAATGCGATCAACATCAGTCTCAACTTCAAGTTTGACGTCACGGTCCTCGGCTTTTCTTCTCAGTCTGACAATCTGTTTATGAGAAAGTTGACTAACAACCTCATTTTCGACTTTTTCCGTGATACAAGCTTCAGAGAAACCTCTCTTCAAAAATTCCACGGCCTTGTCCACGGCTGCATTTTTCTTGCCGAGGACAAAAATTCGCACAGAGAGCTCTTGACTCGCTCGGTGCGCTTGTCTCCTTTCACGCTTTCCTAGCTGGCCAGTATCTGTAGCATTTAATATTGAGTCTAAATTTGTTGAGACTGATCGGTACCTTCTAAGTCCTCGAAGTTTGGAACGAATACTCTTGTATAGCCCTCTCGCAGTGTAGGCAGGACTGCGGGATTTGCGCTTGACTTTCAATTTGTCCATCTCTTGTTTGAAGGCGTCATTTAATGCCTGATCTTGCTCGAACACAATAAATCGGATATCGTGCACTTTAGATCCAGGGTTTGCTCCGCAAAAGCTGATCGTTTCTTCTAACATGATTCTCGAGGCTGCATCCCGTGGGAAGCTGAGGTTTCCAGTTCCTATGACAGGAAATGCAATGGACTTCACTCCAAGCTCTTCACCCTTCTGCAGACACTTTTGGACGATGGCCCGTAGAGACTGAAACAAAAGGGAAAATTTGTAAGAGTGGACTTGAAAGGTGGACCATATGATAAGTATTGTGCGAGTAGTCCATTAATAGCTATATATCTTTGCTCTTACTGATTCTACAGAATAATACGGGAAGTGAGTCGCAACTGACAGAGACGTCTAACTAGTTGTCATCTTGAAGTTTACAAAGTTGAATTAACCCACCAGTCAGTTTGTTGCGTTAGCCGTTCGTCGGAGCAAAGTGGGTGATTGTGGTTTGTATGTGGTGTGTTGATTTTTTGCGAAGGAAGAAAAAGCGGAGATCCCTAAGAAAAACTACAGGACGGGGCCAAGACGAGAACCTTCAAGAAAAACTCAACACACATGGAATTCCTACATGGGCCACATTGGTGGGAGGCTAGCGCTCTGGCAACTGTGCCACCCCTACTCATCCACCGTTGTGAAGCATCAGTTCAAGGTAGGAAGAAAAATACGTTTACCGCCTCCCCTTTGCCATCGTTCCATTGGCCACAGTAAGTGTTGATCACGTGATTAGCCAATGGAAAACCAGGAGAGACAGCACTGTCTCCAGCGTTTGGAGGTGTCATTAGAGAAACACCCGCCTTTGTAATCGCTTGAGAGGTTGCTCCGACCGAACAGACCAGTGCATCAGCCTGCCGTTTAAAACAAAACTTCAGGTTAAAATTGCAAAGTACCAAGTAAAGGATAGCAAAACAACGACAGCTAAGATAGAGAAACACCAAAGAGATAAAAATACACCGGCCATAAAGGTATAAGGATTTGTAAGGATTAAGGATTAACACGGATTACAAACGACGAACTTGAAAAATGTGGGCTTAACTTTTCAAGAAGCATAAACCGTGACGTAGTTCCTTTAATTTGAAGCTCATGTTGCTTATTGAGAGTGAACAGCCGGGTCTAATTCTAAACGGACTTAAACTGTGTGATAGTAGAGCAGAATCATAACAGACAATTTAGACATGATGGGTCCTCTAACTGCATTTACACCCGCTTTCAGTGTTACGTGCATAGGATGTCGCCTATGCACGTAACACTGGAAGCAGGTGTAAATGTCTTTAATCTGATTGATAGTTTAGTTGAAATGACCGATTTGTAATTGAAAACCAATCAAAAGTAGTATACCGATAATTGAGCACAGTATCAGGAACTGAATACACAGGTTTGCTCAACACTCACCTTCTCCGTCTCAATCATTCCAGTTCTCCACGATATTTTGTGGTGGCCTTTAGTCATAATCAAGGTGAACGGATCAGTCCCGTTATCAGCATGCTCATCTTCGTCGTCATCGCCATTACTACCACCACTACCGCCACCATCATCATCTTGTTCATCGTCATCATCAACATCAACATCAACATCTTCATCTTCATCATCAAAATCATCATCATCATCATCATCATCACCATCAGCAGCAGCGCTGTCAGCTGCAGCAGCATCAGCACCACCATCATCATCAACAGCAGCAGCAGCACCACCACCACCAGCACCGCCATCAGCAGCAGTATCATCATTAGCAGCAGCAGCAGCAGCAGCAGCTCCACCATCACCATCACCAAAACCATCGCCGTCGCCATCCTTATCATCATCATTTTCATCTAGGCTTTGGCCAAAATTCATCTGCACTTGTATCGCACAGTTTTGATCCTTTTCCACTAATTTCACAAGACGATCTCCTTTTCCACTGTCAAAGTACCTCCGGAGGCCTGGCTGTTTCACATCAAAATGTTTTGACACGGTATCTTCTTCGAGAGCGTCAAGCTGTCTCTTCACATCAGTCAAGCTTTTTCTGTTTCCAGAAATGTCAAAATCATCATCTCCTTTTCCTTTTTTAATTTTCACTTCAAAATCTTTCAGTTGGTTTTCAATGGAGCGTAAATCTTCCTGAAGAAACTCGTCAAGATACTTTCTGACAATCGGAGATGAACATACAAACTGTTCTTCCCTGATGCAGTTGTTTTCCAAGAACGTGTTAAGCTTCTTCATCACTTCTTTGACCTCATCCTGGAACCCAGCGACGAAAATGTCATTCCAGTTGTTCCGATGGATACGGACAGCTGTTTCGGCGTTGATTTCGTCACACAACTCACGCCATTCTGGAGTTTTTAACAAACATTCGCTCTTATCATTCACTTGGACTTTTTCGTTTAACGTCAACCTGTTCACCAGCCTCTCGGCCTCGTCCCAGTGTGCAGCTGACGTGCTCACAATTCTGGCACCGGAGCCGTTGTCAATGACGAACACTGCCTCCACATTGTTCTTTTCCAACTCACTTTTCACTTTCCTTAACCCTTCGTCCGAGCCCAAAACTTCCAAGATGATGTCGGATAGAGTCAAATTCTTTTCAACCATGTACGACATTTGTTTGAGGAACTTCGTCGTTGCTTCAGTAAACTGTGACTCGGGACCTTCGAAATATATTTCTTCTCCTTTAGTATCTAGCGTTATCTCCAGTTCCCTGTTCTTCTCTTGAAGTTTCTCCACAAACTTGATCTTCTCCAGCAGAATTAAGTGTTCTTTTGGAACATTAGGAACGTTTTTCTTCAGGTAGGTTTTTCTGGTTTCCTCCCGGTATATCTCTTCCAATTTAGATCTCAACTTTTCCTCATAATCCTTTGCAGCTGTGCTCAAGGAAACAATTCTAACAACAAATGAATCATCGATAAGTTTGACCAGCGGAGGATATACTCCCAGGCGGGCGCGAATACTGGACAACTGTGCCACCACCGCTCTCCAGGAATCCTTCTTGACTTGAACGTCGCGCTTTGTAAATTTACTGAGGTAATTTTGTACTTCATCAATGCACTCGGACTGCCACGAATCACTGTCGTCTCCTCCCTGGTACACTATTACAGCTATTTTTGTGTTTGTTTTCCAGGTAATTTCACATTTCTTTGCGGCCAGGAATTTGCTCAGTTGGCCGCGAAATGCTGAATTGGTGACGAATTCCATTACATCCGGGTCTACAGCTATGTGTAGTTTTTGTCCTTCCAGTTTGGGCCGCTGACTCACTCGAGCTTTATCGGCGCTACCGGTGGTAGTTCCCAGTCCATCTGAATCGTCTGGCTCGTCGTCTCCCTCGCTTTCTAGAAACTCATGGTAAATTCTGACTGACAGTTTCGCTTGGTTTAAGACATGTGGTTTTTCTTTCTGCCTAGCTAACACTCCTTTTATATCTGTGAACGAAAAAATAGAACAGAACAGTTATACCGTGCGTAGAATCTTTTCTTTGGGGAGAATTTCAGTGTGGCTATCCCATGGCCATGGGTATCCTCTCTTAAAGGGGCTCAGTCACGCTATCTTGAGTTATTTTGGCTACATACAAATTTACCTTTAAATGGTAGGAAACCTGAAAATAACAGTTTAATAAGATAGAAAAACACCAAAGACATAATAATAAACCATAAAGGAAAAAGGATGGCTACGGATGGCGAAGATTAACACGGATTACAAACGACGAATTTGAAAAATTGAGGCTAAACTTTTCAATATGCGCAGACCGTGACTGAGGTCCTTTAAGAACTGTTCACAAAAGATAGCCGAACAGCAGCCATAAGTTAGAACAGGACATCCCGAGTTGCCTTTTGCCTCTGTTTCAAATTAAGTCCTCGTGCAAAACGTTTCTTATGAAAATGAGTTTGATTTGCATGAAAATGAACTTATAGATAAACGCATTTTCATAACAATGGCTTCGCACGAAGACTCGTTTTGAAACAGAGGCAAAGGGCAACTCGGAAATGGCCTATTGTGTTACAAACCTTTTGGATCTTGAAACACAACCACAGCTCTACCACCTTTTGGTAGAAATTCTGCTCTCTCCACAGGACCCCCACCGTATCTTGGACTTTCAAAGTACAGTTCAATGGCGTCATGGGTGGTATCATCCGAAATACCGCTGACAACAATGCTTGTACAGACAGGAACTTGCTCGATTGTAACCTTAGCTGAATCCACGCCTCTTTCTGCGCATTTGGTCTTGATTTTACTGAAATCTAAGCGATAAAACAATCATTATCAGAATGAAAATGAATGAAAACACATGGAAATTCATGTCGCCTTCCCATATAAAAACCAAACTAATTTACACTACAGCTACATTTGTAAGAAGAAAATGCAAACCAACTTCAGAAAACTCATTCACTATAATAACATAAAAATTGCTAAGAAGCGCTCCACCCCCCCCCCTCCCCTCACCCTGTATAATAATTAGCAATTATTCACCGTAGTGGAGGTGAATAGGCGGTAGATAATTACCCATCCCTGAAATTATGAATACCTAGCGGACACTAATTTCCTCTTTAGTAACCGAAGCAAAACGGAAGCCATTTTTTATTTCTCTTCGGCTTTTCGGAGATGAATACTTTACTAATCTCGTCCGAGTAGACCACTCAGAACCCATGAATAGCATACATATATAGTATGCACAAACATACTTATTATAAATGCTACATGTATTCAGAAACACAATTTTTCTTGTCCTGACGTGGGCTGCCTCCTTACAAATATTCAGATGCCTGTAAAGACCTGTAAATCTTGCTCGTTTTCGAAATATTCTCATGCGAAGAAGTACCTTTAGAAAACCAACGTTGATTTGCTAGCAACCAATTTTTCCCCAAGAAATGCTCTATAGTTAAAGGCCAGGAATTACATGAGTTTACATGTTTCTAGACAAAACTGAGGCATATGGTAAGAGAGGAAAACTGTGAAATTTTGCCTGTCGAAGCCAAAAAAAGTATTAGTTAACATCATCTTAAAAGGAAAAAAGAATAATTATTTGTATTTACTTTCCACACACAAATTTGTATACACGACTTACAACACTAGTTTCGTCTAAGACCTCGTCATTTGATTGCCAAACAACAATTAGAAAACAGTCCGTGTAGCAACTCAAGAAAAATAGTCCTTATTTTGTTCTTGTTCCCATCCAAATATTGCATGGCAATCAAGTGATGAGCTTGTAGAAGAAAACTAATGTTGTAAATCGCGTACAGCGAAACCTAAATTAAGTGGACCCCATATTAAGCGGACAGTGGACACAAGCCGAAGTCGCAAAATTTTCTTCCCACATTTACTGTAAAATAAACCTGCATTCAGCGGACACCTCTGTTAAGCGGACGCGGACACCAAAAATGTTAAGAAATTTTGTTGCACAAAACTTGCAATAAACGGACACTTGAAGGGCTTTTTACTTCTACAAGCTCAGCTGATGCCAGACTCCTTTAACATTGCTCATCGATGTCGTTTTAAAGCTAATTGATTATTCCAGATTGACGCATTGATTGACTGGACATTGTACTACGCTAGTCTTTGATTTTGCACTGTGTTACAAAAGAGTTAATCATTTAGTATTATTGCACAACATATCAGAACCTGTTTGGAGCGGACACCCTGTATTAAGCGGACACTAATGAGGGTCCCAAAGGTGTCCGCTTAATCCAGGTATACGTTTCACTGTATACAAGTTAGTGTGTCGAAAACTAATGCAAACTATGTGTTTCCGTATTATTAAGATAGAAGAACTCTTGGGAGCAATTAAGTGCCCACTACAGGGTTTGACATTGGCTGTAGATACTCTACTGCCGCGGGAACCAACACAAGACAAAACCGACAATGCTTTGGCCCGTCACGCAGGCGTCTTGCATGTGATTCCAATACCTGGTACAAGGCCAGGGCTTGAGAAAAATTGGTATATAACGGGCTGAAATAAGCTGACAGTAAGAGAGATACCGGTTCAAGAGAGATTTGTCAACCTCCCAAAAAACCGTGAAGTCACACCTTAACTTGACTTACCTGTTATGTCATTGGCCAATGTGATCAGAGCTTTGTCGTTTCTCCGCAGTACGTCCTCCACCTCTCCACCGCTCATAGCCTCGATGAAGTTTACCAAGCAGTCTTCGGTCGTCAACGCACTCAGCCCACTAACGAGTAACTGATTCTGTTGAAATCGAGATTGTTCTTTTGCTTCAGCCTGCCAAGCACTCTGATCTCCTCTCTCCGTGAAACTTGACAAGCTCTGCGCACGCTTCATTCCTCCCTGACCACGCCCTCTGTTACTGCGTCTCCTTGGATCATCGCCCACAAAAGGACCTCCTAGAGAGTCGTCACAGGTGCTGTGTCTCTTCGGATTACTGTCGACGACGTGAGACGAGAACAATTGTGCGGCCTTTCCTTCATGAAGCCCCCTCTTTCCTTGATACTGTTGGCTTCCTCTTCCCTCTGAAAGACGCTGCCTTTGAGAGAACGGAGACCGATTATCGCCATACAAAACCTGATCGACATCCTGGAAACCTTCTCCAGGTGTCTGACAACTCCTGCCTCTTCCCCTGCCTCTTCCCCTGCCGCGACCCCTGTTCTTTGTTTTCGGTTTCGGCGGATGTCCTCGGCCAACGCCCCCTCCCTGAGACACTCCCATGTCATTGTCTTTGAATCCTTGATTGTTGCTTTGGCCCTGTGCAAAACTGCCTCTTGGACCTTCCCTTGACACTGCTCTTGGCTCTCCCCCGAATACTCCACTTGGTCTCGTGTTCTGGCCTCGATTACTTTGGTAACCGCCATTTTGTTCCAAATTGCAATCGCCAAAGCTATCTGTTGTCAAGTTACGTAATTCTTTGACTTCCCCTTGTTCCTTGGGCAATTCATCGTGGTTGGAAAATCTTCCTCTCTTTTACTTTTCTCGAAAATCGGCTGCTCTGGAACTTTTTTCTTGTCCAGTCCTTGTAGGAACTTTGCCTCCCACTGAGGTTTGGAACATGTCCAGCGGATTTTCAATAGCTTGAAATTTTTGTAGCCACTTACTAGCTATTTCAATGTCTCCATTTACGTCATCGCGATGAAGAGTTCCCCTGATAAGGACTGGTGGTAAACAGCTGAATATTTTCGCAAGCTTATTTAATTTTTCTTCCATCTCTTCGGGATTTTCTTCTGGTGTTGACTGAGATTGTGGTGGAGGTGAGGTTGGTGTTGGCTGTGCATTTGGCTGGGACGGATCTCGTGTTGATTGTACATGTGCTGGGGGTGAGGGTAGTGTTGACTGTACTTGGGTTGACGGTGCTTTTGGTGTTAACTGGGAGTGCTGTGAGGGTGGAGTTGGTGTTGAATTTGCACGTGGCTGGGGTGAGGTTAATGTCGACTGGACATGTTGTTTGGGTGAGGTTGATGTTGACTGAACATGTGGTGGAGGTGGAGGTGGAGGTGCATGTGATTGGAGTGGGTTTGTTGACTGGGCATGTGGCTGGGGTGAGGTTGATGTTGACTGAGTATGCGGTTGGGGTGAGGTTTGTCTTGACTGGGCATGTGGTGGAGGTGAAGGCACACGCGGTGGGAGTGAGTTTGTTGACTGAGCATGTGGCTGGGTCGAGGTTGATGTTGACTGAGAATGTGGCGGGGGTGAGGTTGGTCCTGACGGTACTTTGGGTGGACGTGGGGCTGGTGTCCAATTTGCATGCAGTGGGGGTGGGGCTAATGTTGGCTGTGCGTGTGGTGGGGTTGGGGCTAGTGTTGGCTGTGCGTGTGGTGGGGGTGGAGCTAATGTTGGCTGTACGTGTGGTGGGGGTGGGGCTAGTGTTGGCTGTGCATGTGGTGGGCCTTGGGGTGGTGTTGAATCTGGACGCGGTGGGATTGGGGGTGGTATTCGCTTTTCACGTGGTGGAAGTGGTGGTGGTGTTCGTCCTTGAGAATTTTTGCAGTCGTCATCATGTCCTGTAAAGTCAATAGGTAATAAAAGCGTAAAGTCGGTATATTCCTTTCCTGCGATATCAGTAATTTATCCCGCGGGGGAGGGAACACCTCTGATTATGGGGCAGGGGATGCTTGTCGAAATATTTGTATTACTGCCCTAAAGGAGACTAATGTGGATATGGTTTAGAACAGAAAGATAAATGAGAATTATAGTGACTTAAAAGTAGCTTTCATCGATAGAGATTTCAAGCCTGTTGACTAAAGCAAAGCAACAGGGTGATTTTTAAAATTCCTCTTCCCCTGTAACCCTAAAAGATGTCTGGTTGGGTAAAATCACCTGCTTTCCGTCCCGAGTACCCATATAAGACCAACATCTGCTATTGCACCCCATAAAAGAGACTGCGAGTAATCCCTTGAGTTACCCGCGGGTTTCCCTTTATCCAATATAACAAAGCACTTCGATGACATATACGATTCCCTGATAGGAGGAGAGTCCCAGACATAGGAAGTCCCAAGAAGACAAATCAGACATTGACCCGCTTTCAGTGTTACGTGCATAGGCGACATCCTTCGACCATCTCTCGACATTCCATCTTTCGACATGCTATGTAAACGGCTGAAAGACCGTTTACCTGTGAAACTGGTAATTTTCCCGGTTATTAGCGGAACAAATGACAAGTATACGTTAATTACTGACCTCAAATGAATGAAGAAGGTTGTGGAATTCCGATTTAAGGGATAATTCAAACGATTTTAGTGTAGTCGATCGGCTCTCAATAGTGACTTCCGGTGGAATTGGGCCGCTACCGTTCAGTTAATGTTCGAAAGATGTAAACATTTAAAACAGTCGATTTATCCCTCACAGAATGTTTTCTTGATACTCCTAGCCTAGTTTGATGTCAAATAAATCCATCTTTCATGACTAAAAGTTGAGTTTGACCGTAATGAAGTCAGTTGTGCTTACATTTTAACGTACGCCAGGTTTCATAGCATGTCGATAGATGGCATGTTGAGAGACAGTCGCTATGCACGTAACACTGAAAGCGGGTGTAATTTTAAAGTAACAGTGAAACTTAGTAGTCATTCATGACTGTTCGCAAAAACTAGGGAACGGATCAACAATGTTTCAGTTCTCAAATCGTAAAACAAAAGTCGCGGTCACGAGCATCGTTCCTTGCTATTAATTTACTAACGGGTGGCCAAACATCAGATCTGATTAAGGGTAACCCGAAAACACTGACCCCCGGTCCGCGGACCCCCACTACAGACCGGGTCCGCGGACTACCTATGGACCGATCCACGGACCCCCTCTACGGACCACCCCCCAAAATATAATAAAAATAATAAATAAATATTTCAGTTGCAGGTTGTCTAATAGATTACTCGTGACGGCGAAATTCCGAACGTTACATTGTGCAAATGAACAGACCTGGATTCAGGCTCGGGTGCAATTTATATAATTACACATTGCCATTTTCTTTGCTGTGGCCATAAGGTATACGAAAGACGCGTACGGGGAAGTCTCCGGGAAGACTCGAAATTTGTGTTCTTTCCCCTCTGCCATTTTGTTCAGCCCATCCTCCCGTGGGCTCGTGAACTCGTTCCAGGCTTCACAGTTTACTCAGCGGAATAACAGACACAAACAAGAATAAACGACCTAAAAATATATCTTCCATAGCCAGATTGAGCCACGAATGGAAGGTAAGAACTTTCCTTCTTACCATCGGCATCTCCTTACGCTGAAAACGGCTTTTAGGCAATTTATTTTGGGAGGGGGCGGGGTGGGGTGTTAAAAACCCAAGTGTGTTACATTTGCTCAGTGTAACACTCGAAAACTCACCGACACGAGTTTGAATCTATTAGACAACCCATACGTGAAATCTTTATTATTTTTACACTATTTTAGGGTGGTGCGTAGAAGGGGTCCGTAGGGGTAGTCTGCGGACCCGGTCCGTTGTGGGGGTCCGCGGACCGGGGGTCAGTGTTTTCGGGTTACCCAGATATTAACAAGACATTACCATCTTCGTTCCGATAGCAAGGGCTAGGGAAATATAATCCCCCGCCACAAATTGAAATTACCTTTTTTCAAATTTGTAAATTAGCAGCATTAATACATATAGTTGAGACTTGCAGAGTTGCTGGAAAGGTTTCGGTACTGATACACTGATAACGTATAGACATCCGGAAAACAAGCGAAAACAAGCGTTTAATTTTAAACAGCCTGCATTCCCAGCTCAGCTAAGAAAGATAACATTAATTGAGAAGTTATCTTAAAACCACCGATAAGTAGGAATTTTTGTTACGGAAACAACGTTTCCAAACACTGTTCCTTTGGCAAACGTTTGCTGAGGTAACAAACTGTTTGTGAAAAAATTCAAAAACATTTTCTAAGCTTCTGGGAAGAAATGAAAACAATAAATGCTGCGTTTGCGCAGATCGAAACGGGAAAAATAGGAAAAACAGTTAAAATGACAACGTTTCTATGACCATTTTTCATCAATTCGCAACCTATTAAAAGACCGAGTCCAGAGAATTGTTATGAGAAAATTCGCCATTGGACAGACATTTCTTTATTATTTGGAAAATATAGAAAAGCCAACAGTAGCCTCTTTTCAGCTAACTACTAGAAATCTTAAGTTTTGTTCTTCTTTGTACTTTGCCGATTCTTTGTACACCTGAGCGTGTGCAACGCTGTTTCACTAACCTTCATTTAGAAAACAAGTAGTTCGTTATCGGGTCATTTGAGTTTCTTTTCATTATTAAAATCTACCTTCCGTTCCCTCAGAAACTGGCCAGCTGAACTACTTTTCACTAATGTAGTTTTATTA
>Ga0126339_10000961_pt1 | contig 18132 bp, 10 predicted proteins | sample OrbTmetagenome_2_FD_92532 | JGI IMG/M metagenome (GOLD analysis project Ga0126339, IMG submission 92532) | Coral microbial communities from Petempiche,Puerto Morelos, Mexico - Orbicella T R C metagenome | ecosystem: Host-associated > Invertebrates > Cnidaria > Coral | place: Petempiche,Puerto...
GTACTATATAGTACAATACTTACAGGGTTACATGGAGGCAGTAGAGGCAGAAAAACACTACTGCAAATTTCCAGACTTTTTTGGGACACATTTGCAATGCAATACTGAGGATCAACCACCTTAAGTAGCATCCTTGACCAAAAATTAGACTTTAAATGACACCTATTTGAGTTTAAACCACTGCACTACGGTAAAATATAAGAGATTTTTCAGGTACTGTGACAAGGTCTTTGCCCGACCAAGTCAGTCAACTCTTGCATTGTCTATAGAGATCACCAGCAGGTTGTTAAAGAGGCAAGTCATATTGGGTGTTAGGTTTTATGGTTCCCATGCCTGTTTTCACGTGCTGTCATCATTCATGCATTCAGTTGGGAGCCCACTACTGGTACCATTTTATCAAGATTTGATTGTTAAACTTAAATAAATACCTTGACCCCTCTTGGTAAAGCAAGATAAAAATTATCAGGTCTGTGTCTATTTCAACTTAATAAAGGTGAAGTCATGTGGTACATGCTAAAATATATGTTTAACCCGTAAATTGAAATTTAGCGACGGAACGTCAAAGATTTGCATTTTTAACATACTTTGAAAAGCTCTCGCTTTGCTCACAGCTTTTTACAGAAACAAAATTTTGTTAATTTGCATCAAAAAGCCCAGAAATTTGCAAATATATCAAATTTCATTTGCATTGCTTTTGCACAATACCCTATATTAGTTCAAAATTGTGGACCATTTAACTACTTGTACATTTGTTTCTTCATGTCTTTTTCTTTCAGATATCAAGTGCTGTACAGAACCAGGACTTCACTCTGATCGATGATTATACCACAGGAATGAAGTGTCTGCTTTATCTTGAAACTATTGGTGAACTTTCAGCATGGACTGGTCAAAGTCCCCCCACACCAAAGCACCAAAAAGGAAAAAATGTTCCCAAGATAGCTGAACTTGTGGGAAAGGTGTGCCATTCATATAATGACATTTTTGCTTGCTTGCTTGCTTGTTTGCTTCGCTTTGCTTCACTATAGCCTTTATTTCCCCAAAAACATGCATTCATTACATTTCTTTGAGAACCTGCTTAACAAATCAAGTACCCAGATACATGTGATAGGGATTTACATGTCCCTTTAGTGTCTGTAATTAAGTTAAAGTGAAGTAAGTAACTTTATTCAATGTCAGGCTAAAATAGCAGTAACAGAACCACTAAATGGGAACACTTTAACATGAAAGATTAAAATAACAAGCTAGTGAAAGAAATTTATAATATAGAAATATAAATAAAATAAAAATGCGTAAGATACATAAGATGAAAACACGTAAAAGACATTAAGAAGCACATTAAGTGTAATTACTTATTGTAACAAGTTCTTAACAAGTTCCACTTAACATAATAAATGTGTCTTTCAGGGCCTTCCTAGTTTTGGACCATTCCTGAAGGAAAGAGAAGCCATTATTGCAAGTCATAAGGAAAAGGCTGATTTGTTGTGTACAGAATTAGAACCTATGAAAGTCAGACCTGCTCTCAAACCAGACAAACCTGCCCCTTTGGTCAAGGTAAGCTAGTCGTGTTTGTTATGATTAATATCAAAACTGCAATCTATGTAGGTGCCATGTGGCATGAAATTTTTAGGGAGTTTAATTTTGCAGATTAGTGATTTAAAACTTGGAAAATCCAAGTTGTAGGTATGGACGGGAGATTCACTTGATCCTTTGTTTCCTGTTAAACTTATAATGAATCCAGAGACCAATGTATAAAGCTTTTACTGTGGTAGCGAAGTTCAAATTAATAGATATTCAACCCTGGAGGAGAAACTATTTCCCCCCAAAGTGATTAGTTCTTATTTTTATTAGCAATGTTTCCCAATTTTGTTCTTTCATTTCTGATGCAAGTACTCAATATCTTACCACAGAAATAATCTATATGGAATAGATTTTTGCGCCAACGTATGAATGCACGAGTGTATAGAAACTAACTGAATAAAACTTAACTAGCCCATACAGGTTTGACTTTACTCGTCTGCCAAAAAAGAAGATATTGAAAATCACAGCACTGATGAGCTGTACGAATTTTTGAATGATCCAAGCCATAATAAGAATTTTCAGAGAAAAAAGGGACAGGACAATTGAGGACAATTCAAAAGATACGCTTTACTATAATTTATTGATGAATAAGTTAAATATGGACACGGTGAAATGATATGAACAATTAGTTGATGAATAGAAGGAAAGACATTACGCAGGGCTGGGAGTACTACAGTCACTGATATTGGCTTGCAAAGGTATAGAAATAAAGAAGAGGAAAAATCCTTGCAACACAGTGTTTTCACATTTAGTCACCTAACCAAGTTCTACCGTGCCGAACAGGGCTTAACTTTGTTAATTTGATGAGATGCGGTGCTGTCCTTGTGGCTTAGTGATTCCATGCTGACCACAGTATTTTAACAACAAAGAAAGATAACAACAAAGAAACAATTATGCAATAGGAGGAACTGATATTGGCAGTCCAGTACTAACTTAGCTAAGTTAGCTTTGGTTATCAGATAAAAACAACACTTCCTTTGTGACATTATGCCTATAGACCAGGATCACCTATGACGTCATGAATGTTTTAAATGGTGTCACATCTCCTTATGTTTCCCTTACTGTTGTGTTTTTTTACTATTTTTTAACAATGCCAGTGGGTTTTAACTTCATTTTTCCTCTCTAGCTTGATAAATAAATGATATACGACCACTGGATTAAAAATTCAGTTCAGTGACATCAAATTTCCCGTTGTTTACAACGATCCATTTTTGCAAGTTGAGTGTATTTTGCAAGAACAATTTTTGAGATTGTGAAAGACTGGTTCTTCTTGCTGGTTATTTTTGCGATTATCAAGAAGTTGTGTTTCATTGGAGTTACAACTTTTCCATTTTTTATGTAATTACATCAATCATAAAGTGAAAGAGCATGATCATGAAGAGATATAGAACTGAATATCATTCCATTTCAATTACATCTTGCCCTAGCTATAGTTTGAATGATTGCTCCAGCAATGGCTGAGTAAAAACTGTGATACCACTTAATGCATATATGTACATGTATCCCACGAGGTTTAAATTTATGGCACCAAGATTCTGCATGTGATATGTGTGCAAAGTGTAAACTAGTATGTACAATTGAAAAGCTTGGTGGAAAAAGGGTGTTAGGAATTTTGGTCAAAAGTGAACTTTGTTGAAAAAATCCCAAATTTCTAGTGTGGTTTTGTTTAGGTGTGTTAAATAATGTTCTGTATTTTTTTCCGCTGGACTTTGCTTCAGTTTTGAGATATAACGTATGCAAAAAAACACTCGCTTTTTACCTGATGGCATCTGTTGTTCAGCAAACAGACAGACTGTTTATAGTGAACAAAGTCAAAATCAAATTCATCAGAATCTTAGCTGTCTTTCTTTTAAGTCAAAGGAAAACAGCATAATAGAGCGGGAATCTGGGAAACAGATTGTTTACATCGCTTTCTGTGACATAGAACACAGCACTTGAAACCAATTGAGCTTCAGAGGAAATACCATCAAACAGAAAAGAGATGTGATGCTTTAGAGCTCTAACCTGTCAACTAATCTTTTAAAGTACCTTGCATGCCTGCCTGGTGGTTGAGAGACATCATAAAGCCTTGATCAACCTTTAAGTCATCAACGCATTTTAAAGAAGCAAAGCGGTTTCTTAGATTCCAAATGTAGATGCAATCAAGTTATCGGCGTTTGAAGTCAGATCGACCCAAAGAGCAGTTCTTGCCCAAGAAAAAAAGCCCTCTTCCGAGTTGTGGCCCATGTGCTAAGGTTGCCGGCTTCAAAGTTTGGAAAGCAAGAACTGATTTTAGACTTATAAAATATGTCTTGCACTGACTGCCAGCTTTTCCTGCGGGTGAGGTGAAGAGACCCTTCCCGCCATGCATTGCGATCATGCTCTGTGGGCGTTTCATGGCATGGTAAACAGCAGTATAAGTAAAGGAAATGGATTTGTTAAAAAGTTATTAATACAGAGAGTCCAACAGGTAATGGTCAACAAGTAGCAATCGATGTAACAGATCTGTGATCAAGGTTTCGTTGATTTTATTTTCAAATTGGCATGATTTGTAGTATCTCGAGCTTTTGGGATCAGGGAACATGCAGTTGTATGGAGACCCGTATGTTGCGCAGAAGGGTTACTCTTTTAATCTGTCAGCCCAATTTAATTATAGGCCCTCCATTTTGACTGTTTGGTTGTGACATCAACATTGATCGCTGTATTCCATTTGACTACTAAGTTTAACAAGCTAGTTTTGATGTTTAGGAGCAGACCTAACGTGGCACAGGTCTTGTTATTTTTTTTCGGTGGAACTAGCAAACAGAGCTATTTATTAGTGAAATCAACCCATGGTGAATATTTCTACTTGCTTAAACAAACCACAATGGAAGCCCTAACCCTGCTGAATGAGACTCAACTAATGTCTAATCCCAACTGTAACCCTAATCACAAGAACCTCGTGAAATCAGTAGTTGACTTTTCCCTATGAGAAATCAACATCTTCGAACTTACATGTCGATGTGAAATCAATATCTTACTGCTTTTAAGTGAAATCAACATCTTTTCAGCTTATTGATTGACATGAAATCAGCATTTGACTGTTTTTGAAGTGAAATCGAGATCTTTGAGCGTTGACGTGAAATCAAACTTTTACAGTTTTTGAAGTGAAATCAACATTTTACTGCTTTTTAAGTGAAATTAACCTCTGAGCTTACATGTTGACTTAAAATCAACACTTTATTGTTTTTGATGTGAAATGAACATCTTTGAGCTGACGCTCTGAGCTGATTTTACTGCTTTAAGCAAAATCAACATCATTGCGCTCACCAGTGGGTGTGAAAGCAACATTTTACTGTTTATTAAGTTAAATCAACAGTTTTGTAGTCGCGTGTTGATATTGAAACAACATTTTACTGTTTCTTAAGTGAAAAGAAAACATCGTTGCCATCGCAGGCTGAAGTGAAAACAAAAACAAATTTGTGTGCATATGTTATTTCTCAAAAACAAACAAACTTCAGCGAAAAAATACAGGACATTGTTTAACTCATCTAAACAACATCGCATGCGAAATTCCGAGTGTTTTCGACAAAGTTCACTTTCGACCAAAAATACCTGATGACCGTGTTCCATAAGCCTTTCAATTTTACCAGAGGAGATAAGTTTTGCAGAGAAAATTTTTGCGAGACCTTTTTTTTCGCGGGAACTAATGTTTGCCACTTATAGGAAAAAATGCAGAAATCACAAAAATTGGAACCCGCATAAATTTCATGCCACATGCTATGTCTTTAACTGTACTCAATGCCCTGAAAAGTCCTATTTTTCATTGATCTAGGGATTTTGGTCATATGTAAGTACTTTCTGTGTTTTATTCTTTGACTTACAAGATATAGGCTGCGGTCACATCTACAACAAAACTTAATGTCGAGGAAAAAGGTTGTTGTTATTCATCGTGGTAGATGCAATGATAAAGTGTATTATCGTTTGTCTCACGATGTAGTCACTTGAGATGTAGATCGCGACGTTTCGACTGCTTACTACTAGTCTTCTTCAGGACCGCTGAGTCTTCTTCGGACCACTGAGGGAACAGCTACTCGTCGAAACAATGGAACAATAGGAGGATCGAAATGCACCAATCACAGCCGACCTTTGTGATATAAATGATACCGTGCAATCAATCGACCTTAACGCCTGAAGAAGACTAGCAGTAAGCAGTCGAAACGTCGCGATCTACATCTCAAGTGACTACTTCGTGAGACAAACGATAATACACTTTATTAACGTGACTTAAGTTTAACTTGAGTTAGTGTCAAGTTACGTGACGTCATACCCAACTGTAGTTAGTGCACACCACGCAGTTAACTACAATTAGTTCTAAGTAGCCTATGGATGACGTCAATTAAAAGAGGTTCGTGACGGCTCTGCGAGGAAGGTCTGGAATTCATCGCAGCAAATACAAGGAGGGCTGCACAAAATTGCTAAGGCTACACGTGTTGCTACCTTGTTGAATGTAAACATTTGGTTTGTTGTTTTTGGATTTCCCCTCGCTTCACGCTTGGTTTTTATTTTGCATATTTATGTATGCTCATCTCGCACGTGCGAAAAGAATTGTCACATCCTGATTGGTTGTTTGTTTGTAAACTTAAGACTAACCCATGAACCCTGCTTGGGTATAACTATAGTTAGTCTGTATTGTTTTGGATCACCGAGGCGTAAATTTTCTAACTATAGTTAGAGCGAACAGAGAAGCTGTCACATCGAAATAGTTATCCCTGTCTTAGCTATAGTTGGTAGCCCAGATGTGACCACAGCCATAGCATTGCTACTCTCCAATTTACATTCTCCTTGGTTATCGCTTTTTAATTCAAGGTGTAATTACAATGCTAGAACTCCTGGTGTGACCTGTCGCCTAACTCTGAGTGGAAGAAATGCATATCTTTATGATGAAGAAGAAAGGCACACTATATCCATTATACAAACAACATTTTTCAACAGTTAAATGTTACCCACAGTTTGAAACAATCATGGGATTTAGTTTTACTGGGCCTTTTAGCAACAAATGAACTCTGAAGTTTAAAACCCAGCTAATGTTTTTGGCTGCGATCAATCATCATTACAACAAAGACTAATGCACCTTGAAAAGAGAAACAAACAAAATGAATCTTAATCACAACCCACAGATGTGACCTTTTGAACTGGTTGAATTTCTACCTTCATTCAAAGAGGTTTTTAAAAATTCATGTTTGCTCTGCAAGTTATGTTTTGCCCTTGTAAATTGGTACCGAAGTGGCCAGTTTTCCCAGTTGGATCCTTCCGGGAAAAATGTATACCAGCAGGAATTTCACCAAGAAATCTGTTCTCGCCGGGTTCCCACCAGGAAAAAAAGTCTCCTCCTGGATCCCAGTGAGATGCCTAGCGGGAAGCAAAATCTTTGTAGAATTCCCAGTGAGAACTAAATTCTCGCAGAGAAAAAATCTTGCGTAGAAATTTCCACTAAGAAGTTGCACGCGGCTGAAATCCAAACCCAGGAAGGGTGCGTTATACCTGTTCTTGAAATGAACTACTTCATGATATGGTTGACCATGGAAGCAACTGCCGAATCTGCCATGAACCATATCTACATGTAATTAAAGTTTTTAATGGCCATGATTAGCTGGGTCCTTACGTGCTTTATAGGTATGCACGATTTTAACCAGACCTCCATAGATAGGATTACCTTTGACGATTCCTTTGGGAAGGATTCCAATCTCCGAAAATTGGCAGTAACAATGCTCACTTGGCCTTGAACATTGTTACAGGTGTGCAGAATGTGAATCTGTACTAAGCTAAGGCATTATGAAAATTGAAAAGAACAAATTAATGGAAACAAAAACTATTTGTTTACTGACCTGGTTGCCTGAGCACCCGGGGGAGGTACTTTGGGAATTTCTGGGTGGGGATGTGCCGCTGGGACCCTTAGCCCATACCAGAGCTAGTTCAGCTGAATTTTGCTACCCAATACTAGAGTAAACTCCCCAAATCGCGCCCCCCCCCCCCATCTATCGACACTGTTGAGGCTGATTTGCGTAAATTTAAACTTGCTGATTTGATTTTTTTTTATATTTTTGAGTGGCAATTCGGTTTCCTTAGTCTAGATAAAATCTTCAACAAACTAGTCAGTTTTGTGAAAAATTATACCCTATTATAGAGCCAAACGCTCTAGTTGATATACCCTATCCTAGAGTAAACTGCTTGAAAACCATACCCTTCACAGCGGCACATACCTATATAGCCCATATATGGCAGTGCCCTGAGCAGTGGAATTCAGATATTGTCAAAGATATTTCCCGCCGTAAGCAACATTTGAGACTCCTTTGTAAATTGATATGAGGTCTATTGTTAAAGTAAAATGAGCCTTCACTTTACCGATTAATGCGTCATAATTTTCACACTTTTCAGCGAGTGAAGCGCACATTTTTAGTTCCTTTTGGGCAAGTTTTCAACATTTGTCGCTGAAACTAGGAGAGAGTGTTGGCCAATGACTAGGCAAAAAGACTCTGTTGGGGATTTTTTATTTTTTGCCTCTTTTTGTAGTTATCTCTGATTTAGTGAAGGGAATGCATGTTGTACGAACTCTCAAAGTTTAACTGAGTGTCAAAAAACAAACCAGTCAAGTAATCAAAATTTCCCAACAAGGTTTTTTTCAGAGGAAGGTGTGAAGAAGACATAGCGAAGTTGATCACATCCTCGCGCTGAAATCCGATCAGAAACAAACTGTATTAGTGAACCTCTGTACTTTGGGAAATTGGGCACTATATTCAGAAAACATTAAAATGTTTGATTTTAACGAGTATGCTGTTGTAATCTTCGATTCTTAAGCTTTCAGAAAATATATACTTTACTGGGGTCAGATGTGGCTTGCAATGGTACGTTTTAAATTGTGAAGGCCATTTCACAATTTGGTGCTCTTAACTCAACCTGTCAATGAACAGGCCACATTGGAGTAATTTCTTTAGTCTTTGGCACTAAAGTGGTTTTCAGTACTTCGTTTTATTGGGAAGACATGAAAACCAGACCTTGTCAAAGCTCAAGTGAAACTTGGAAAAAAATTAGAATTAAAATTGAGTTGTGAGTTGCTTCTTGCAAATTGTCTATCAATATTAATATTGGGGCACTGCGCCGCAACATTCTAAAGTTCCCATGAAAAGAACATTTGGTTTGACTGATATAGTTATTTTCTAAGATTTACAGAGGTAGCTAGCACATTCAGTACAATTTGGTTCCACCTACACGCTGCAAAGAAAGGTCTAACACTGAATTCTTATAAGAGAATAACTGTTCTTTAAGAATATTTATGTCTGGTATTAGTGGTTGTTTGCATAAAATTCTCCAAAGGTACAATTTTATTGCACCTTTCTTCACATTAGCCAAGTCATTCAGTTATTATTACAATATCGTTAGCAGAAGTGTTTGATTGTTACAGGATGTTATCGGTTTGGCATTGAGTGGTATTGGCAGTTATGGTGACCTGGACAACAGTCAACAAGTGGTAGCTGTGATTGATGAAGATTTGTGTATCAACTGTGGCAAGTGCTACATGACTTGTAATGACTGTGGGTACCAAGCCATTAGTTTTGATGCTCAAACCCATCTGCCACACGTAACAGAGGATTGTACTGGGTGTACACTGTGTTTTTCAGTTTGCCCAGTCATAGGTTAGTATTCACTCTCCCTGATTGGTGAACTGGATTATTTATATCCTTTATTATTTATTACAAGGCATTTGTTTCGCTTTCTACGAGTTTCCATCTGACATTTGATCACTGTGGGGTTTACTGGGCTAAAATATAGGTCTTACATGATACTTGGCATGCCTTGAGTACCTCTTGTAGGCGAGCCCATTACCCCTGCAAAATTTTGACCGAGATCCCGGCGAGTTTTTCGTCGGTGAGATTAACAAGATCTCGGCAATCTCACCAGCCAAAAACTCGCCGAGATCTCACCGAGATCTCGCTAAGATCTCGGCGGTCAAACACTCGCCGAGATGTCAAGTAAGATCTCGGCGAGATCCTGAAATCTCGCCGAGATTCTCGCCAAGATTCTCATCGAGATATTAAAATCTTGGAGCCAAAAGAACTGGCCGAGAAGATATCAAAATGTCAACACGCAGATCAAGATATCATAAATTCGTTGAGAGAAAGTCTCTACCAGACAAAACAAACACTGAAATACGACTCCACTATGTCAAAAACAACCAGTTTTATTGACCGTCACATACAGTTCAGAAAAGCTTAACAGTATCAGACACTTTCACTTTCACTTCACATTTAGCTACATTTAATGAGAGGAAAATCCTCTCATCCTGAAAGTAGAAACACAGGAGAACTAACCCTTATCCTCAGGTCGTCACGTCCTTTACCTCAAGCAAACAAGAATAATTAACCTGATGTACTAAATCTGTCAGCCGCAAAGAATCGAAGGAAATTCGTTTGGCTTGGCTACAACTTCACCTCAATGCGAATGTCCTGCAAAGGTTTATGTTCATCAACTGCTCAAGTTTTGCACTTTGCTTAAAATTGTTCCGTGTACACAGTCTTCAGTTGTTAGGTCGCTTTAACATAGTCGTGAAAAAAACTTGCACAAGATGTCCACAAATCCTCTTGTGATTACTCACATTCGCAATGAAAGCGTCAGAAATTAGTTTACCGTAATTCTTTTTCTTGAACAAAGCAGCTCTTTCCATGGTAACTAAGTCTTTTGTAGTTTCAAAAACATCTGAGCACAGGGAGCACACGATCTTGTTGAGTAGGAAGAGAGTTATAAAGGAATGTAGAGAATATACAATTTACCTTTTTCTACTGTTGTCATTTCTTACACGACAACCGTTATCTAGAAGTCCTACGTAACACTGTAGCACTATCTCGTACCCAGGCCTTTTCGCGCTCTGCAAAATTTAGTAGTACTAAACTCGTACCTAGGCCTTTTCGCGCTCTGCAAATTTTTTTGGGTTTACATATAACATTGACAAGGGAGGCAACTCTTTGCCCAAACATTTTGAACACGATCCGAATATTCGCTCGAATCTCTAAATTCCGTTGCTTCCACAAAACCAAACAAACCCAACACGAAGTCGAAAGATTTTTCTTTAAGTTAGCCGAATTTGTTTTCGAATACTTTCACGACAGTCGGAGAATTTTAGCGTCTTCTGCAAAGTTTTTTCTCAAATCGCTTTTTGCAACATGATCATAGCGTTGAACCGGTACCAATCGCGTCATCCAGCGAGCGCTCAAGCTCTCCTCCATCTCCCACACGTGTTTTTTGACACAACAAATATTTACAAAATCCTTCCCCAGCTCTCAATTTTAAACGCGGAATCTCGCTAAAACGTTCCAGGTATTTACCCGCGACATTTCATTTCCGTGCAGAGATCGGGCGACTTCGGACGCGCAAGAAAAAGTGCGAACCGGGGAGGGGTTCATTGCTTGATCTTGTACATGAACGATTCAGAGCTTCTGTTTCTCTCTTAAGGTTTCCTTCTTTTAGCCAATTCCATGTTTCCTCACTTCTTTGTTCTTCACCCTGTCTTGCAAATTGTCTATATAACAGCTTTTCTCTCCGTTCTTGAATATTTTTAGTACTTCTCCTAGCTTTAAAGCTGGCAGCTGCTTCTCTATTCTCATTCCCTTCCCACCTGACTGCTTTTAACAGCTCTTCCTTGCTTGATTGGAGATAACATTCTAGCGATATCTTTACTTGATTGACACAATCCTGTCTGGATATAAGGTCTCCCTCCATCCTTCCTTGACAGATAAAGTCGTGCCACACAGTCCCGTGTATGGACCCACCATCCAAACCCATTCGTGGTTAGCAGTTTTCTTGTTCTGCCATCTAGGTCTCTTAGTTCTTATTTCCTTTACACAAGCATTCCTCCAGCATATCAAACGAGTGAAACTTCCCGGGTGTTTATGGCTTGTATCAAGTTTCCAACAATCATTTTTAAGCAGGCAACGTTTTTAATACGTCTTGAGTATTCTTTCCCAGTTTTGTCCTTCATTTCATCATGAAGCAAGTGATCAGCCTCGAGCACTCCTAGCTACTTGTACCCTTCACTTTCTTCCATTGCTCTCATCACTCTCATCATGGTGTCATCAGGTAGTGTTATTCCATCTGACTGACTTCCCACATTTCAAGACCAAGACAGCACACTTGTCAATGGCAAATTCCATACAGATGTCATTGCTAAATATTCTCACTTAGCTGCTCCATGGTAAAAATTGCCCGTCTCGATGATATGCTTTCTTAGAAATTTTTGAACTGGAAGCAAGCGCAGTAGAAGGTGAATCACTGCAGCAAAAAGAAAAGACGAAAATTTAAGAAGTAGGTCTGCAATGTAGACTTATGGAACTTTGCAGACTTTAGGCTTATGCTTAGTTTTATTCCATTCGGTTGGAGTTTGTTTTTAAAAGTCAGTATCTGGGAGTTGAATTGCTATAAGTGAGAAGGCGATTACTGGAAAGGTAAAGGTGTTACTTTGAAACTGGAGACACTGTACTTGTGGTAGAAAACTTGTGGGCCCTTGATCGCGTGCTGGAAGTAAAATCAAACAAGAGAGACAGTTTTGTGAGGAGAGTCGGGCCGAAAACCTAGTCTGCAGTCCTGGAACGTCCCATCGACAAGATCGTTCTTCTAGAGGCTCCTAGACTTCGCGAGAGCAATTAACCATTGTTGATCTTGATGTCCTCAATAGACTACGAGCAGTCTCTCTTTTGCTCAGAAATCCGCGGGGAAGAAAGCAAATTAAGTGTGACTGCGAGCATGGCATGCAAGTGCCGAGCGGCAAATCTGCGAGCCGCGAGTAGTGCGGGTGGCTCGCTGCTTTGCATATCATGCTTGCACACTCCCGACCCACTGTTTGCTTGTGTTGCGTTCTTCCCCACGGACTTTCAAGCAAAGGAGAGACTGCTTGCAGTCTATGTCCTTATCCAAGAGGTTTGCTTGTAATGTCAGAGCAGTTGTTTCTTTATTGACTTGATTGTGATGAACCATTTTGAATGGATTTAGTGACAACATATCACTCAAGTTTTTCCGTTTGAATCACTGAACTAAGTTTAAATGCTTTCAGTTCGCATTTGGGGCCAGTATGTAGGATTCAATTGTGCATGACATTTCCCCTATGTGCCTTACACTTGATTTAAAATTTAACTCATCGATCATCATGTGATTTGTTGCGCAAGATTTTTGTTCAGTACATATTAGCAATCGTGTCAATTGCATCGAGTTTCAGTTTAGTTCATCAGGTTTTTCCGTCTACCAGTTCACATCAATAGGAGGAAAAAGCTGTAAGGTTTTTTGTCTTTATATTTTTTATTCTCTTTGTCACCTTTTCTTAGAATTATTGTAACCTACTACTTTTTAGTCGAACACCACATGACACAGCCAGATGCGTTCTTGAAATTGCTTCATAAATCAAAGTGAGCATGGAATAAATTGGTTTTTAAATCACCTCTCCGCTTTTGGTCTGATGTCCACATTAGTTCGAAGATAACCGCCGCTCAAGTTTACCAAGGCTTAACCAGAAGGAAGTTATGGCCACGAATTCAACTGAAGAATCAACCGTGCGCGATCGGAGAGAGGTGCAGCATTGCGGATTATCAGTATATCATGACTAATTATCACTTGTGATATATTTAAGAATTGGTTCATGCTTAGCGTGCGTATATCGAGTTATGGATGCACGCGGAAAGTTTGGAGAGCACGAAAGAAGCGTAAGAGTTGCTCCAGGTGACAGCCGAGAGCAACTCTAGCTTCTCGAGTGCTCTCCAAACTTCCCCAAGTGCATCCATAACTCGATATACGCACAGCTGAAAGCATGAACCAATTCTTTTGTAACATGGCGACAACAACTTGGGCGCTAAACATGTTTTATTTGTGATTCACTACAAAGTTCTTACAATGCACGGTGAAGAAAAACAAATGTCATTAGGATCCAAACACGCCACAATCAATTGAGCAACGGTTGAGCAAAAACGCTTAACCTGGTTTCTAAAATTGTCAATGAAAAATTCGCTTCTTCGAGTTAATTATAACGAAAATGTAGACAAGCAAAGTCAAAATACTCATGTTTAAGTAAACATCCGTGTTAGCTTGGCAAAAGTCAAAGGCTCGAAGTAGAGTTTGAATTGTTCAGAATAATCTTCCCATTGCCGAAACTTAGACAAAAGGAACTTGCACGAAACTCGACGGAAATTTTGCAGCTAAATTGAAACTGCACACGTCATCTTATTTTCGCACGGGCGTGCGTACGTAGAGATTTTATTCATGGTGACTCAATAGTAATTAGATAGGACTAGCAAGCGCGCTATGGTATAACATGAAAAATGTTCTATGTTTCTTGTAAGTGATGTTGCTAATATCATGATTTATTAAATCCATTTTGAAATCACTGGTTATCCTTGCAATCTGATTGGCTCTCAGTGGTGCGATTTATTCACGAATCGCACTACATGTATTTTTTGCTTTAAATTGCAACTTTTGCTCAGCTAATGAGAATGGGACAGTAAAACAAAACAACCAATCTGTTTTCAAGGTTAGTTTAAAGTAATCAATAAAATTTCAGGAAAATGAAAGGCAAAAAGCCATTGTGTGGAGAATTTTGCAATTACTACTGCCAAAACTTTGTTGCTATCGTAGTTTTTTCCCAAAACAATTGACGAATTTAATTAGTTACAGTTTCTGAATGACGATTGAGCTTCTTCAGGCTGAAGACCTACTTTAATGGAAGTTTATAACTTTCAGTGTCCATTTTGACGAATATTTTGGCGATTTTTCTTCAACATCTGCTCAAGATCCGTGTGATACCGAGTCCAGCAAAACAAAAACAAATGAAAACCACACACCAACAAATTCAGAGCCATCTCAAGAAGGTAGACGTTTCTAGGTTTCCGGTAGTTTCGAACGAAGCAACACAAGAGCTCAACTCTGTTGCTGTGAATAAACATAGTCAAAATACGCCTAGCTCCACAAAACATTGAATGAACGAACGTCGTCCGAAGCTGGTGCAGTCCCGCCATCTTGAAAATATCTTGAAACAAATGGCGCCGCAAGAACTTGACAAGGTCCTGAGTATTGAGTCCTACGCCGAGGTCACAAAAAGAAACGAAGATGATAACGTGCTGGACTCCCTTAAAATCATGCCATTAAATGGTATTTAAAAGAAAAAAAACAAACGCACTATCCATTATGCATCGTGTACTCGAGGGAGTTTCACAACTCAAAAGAAATCCATCGCAGAATTACACAGGATGCACCTTCAAATTCCTTCTTCAAAGACAACGAAAAGTCTCAGCCTCAACCACAGAACAAAGGAAGGCCTTCCATCATTGATTCGGAAGACGAGAATTGAACTTTTAAGCATAAAGTAGACTATTTTCGTTCTGACCTCAGAACTGCTTGTTTCTTTGTCATGCTCGAATGAGTTTCGTCACATAACATCGTTTTGCATACTAAATGAGACGTAAAGGCGTTTCTGGTTCCGCTATTTTCAACAAACCGCTTACTGGAACAATAAACACAAATCTAAAATTTAAGGCGATAAAATTGTGCGATCTAATTAAGTGGCAGTTGAACTGAGTGGAGTGCAATTTTGGTCTAAAATTATACTTGTTATTTCAAATCGAACTCGCGCTGCGCGCTCGTTCGATTTTTAAATTACGCGTATGATTTCACACCAGATTACACTCCACTCAGTTCAATTACCATTATTTATCACTGGTTTCATAAGGGATTGATTTTTTGATACTCCGCATTACGTTTTTATCATATAAGCGTCATGATATTATTAGAATATTTAATTAAGTAAGAATTTCTTCTTCCCCCTGTGATAAATTGATAAATAATGGTAATTGTGCAATTTGGTCTGAAATCATGTGTGATTTCAAAATCGAAGGAGCGCGCAGCGCAAGTTCAATTTGAAATCACAAGTAATATATAGATTTAGGCCAGCTTAAAAACGGAGCTCTTGGGCCGGGTTGTCCAGAGCCTGATTAAGCTAACAGGAAAAGGTAGAATTTTGATTTTAGTTTTGTGACTTTGCGGTGAGGTTTTCTGTATATTGTTGGCCTTCAGTTTTGATAATCACCATGTACATAAAACAAAGCAGCAAAAAACATTTGTCAGTAGAAGAAAAAGTTATTTTTCGGTTAACTTTTAATCCTGGGTTAGCGTTAACCAGCCTCTGAACAATCCAACCTGACATGAGCCCGCGATCCAATCAAAACTAGCAAAAAACAGGTGACATCGATGAGCTGTAAAGTTGAGCCCGCGATATGGTCACGTGATACTGGTCAGCGGATACCTTGTTTTCACAGGTGTTAATTGATCATAACACGGATGTCCACTATCAAAGAAGTACACGGTAAACCACCCGGTAAAACCAAGGCTGCATTTCTTTGTCAACCTATTATTTGGAGTATGGCCGCCATGTTGCGCGACTCCGTCGCCGCCGTTGTGCGTACGCGCCCTCGAGCAATACCGCTAGCCATGATAACCATGAGAAAATCAACTTATGGGTTTAATTTTTTTCCTATATGGGTATGGGGCTCTGCTTGGCGGCCCTTCGGTTCGCCGGAGCTCTGCTTTTAATACTTTTGACTTCCGGAAACTGATTTATGAGCTCAGTGTGATAAGCGCTGGCTCGCCATGCGAGATCTTGGGAGTTCGAATCCCAGTGGTGACTACTAATTATTTTTCCTTTTCTTGTTCATAGTATTTTTCTTTTTCTGTCAAGAAACCATTTACCAAAAGGTACCGTTTGTCTTTCCGTTTGTTGTGTTAAATAATCGTCTGGACCCTTTAATCATTCGTTTATATCGATTGCTTTCGAACTCACAATATCACGTAGGTTTGTGAAGGAAAAACCACGAAGACTTTCCCTGAATCGGATCGCTAAGGAAGAACCATAAGTATTTTCCTTACATTGAAAAAATCGTTATATCTTCTACCTCTCGAAAATAACTAACTTGACACACTGCAAGCGACTGTAAAACGGCCTTAGACAGCTGATGTTCGAAACCCAGGGAGGACTCCTATACGAAAAGGTTGGGGATGCTCGTCGTCTCGGGTACAAATCAAGGATTCTGGTCTCACTTAGGGTGTTGATGAGGAAACGTCATCATTTTTACCTGTCAAAGTATCCTTTGAGGTGCACTCGAGGAAATAATAACTAGGAGTAACCAATAGTTAGGAAGTACGGGCGGCCATGTCTGTTGCGAGATGGAGGATAGCCTGGGAGAAACGAGGGGTTTTTATTATTCTCGTTCTCGTTCTCGTTGTTATGGTTGTTATTGTTGTTATTGTTAATATTGTTATTGTTGTTATTCTTATTGTTGTTATTGTTATTCTTGTCGTTGTTATTCTTGTTATTGTTGTTGTTGTTATTGTTATTGTTATTATTTTTAAACGATGACGTTTCTGTGACGTCATCGCTTTGTGCTGGGGTGCTTGCATTCCTTTGGATAGTGATTTCGCATAGTTTTGTCGCGCTTATGACGCGAACGATTCATCCCTCTGTGGAAGGGAAATACGCTCCGGGAGGTAGTAAATAAGCACTGTGTGAGCACTGTATGAACACTGAGATATCTGAACTAAACTTATGTGTGTGGGACACGCGATAGGTCAAGGGTCTACATTTTAAATTTACATATTGGTGAGCGTTGTTTAGGGTTGAACTAAACGTATCTGTGGGCTGAAATAGTGGTGAAATTGAACTAGAATTGAAGAAGAGCATTGAAGTGAAAGCAGTTGAGATAGCAGAAAGCAATGGAGAATAGTGTTGCGAAAAGGTGAGCTAGCTGAAGGTTTTGTCTTTATCAGAACTGGTCAATGTAGCTTAGATTATGGTCTCTTTAATACAATACAGAGAGGCAGTTGGGTTACATAACATTTACATGAAAGCCAAATAATACTCAAGTCGTGTAAGAGGGAAGTTCTGGTTTATGCCACTGTTTACATTTTACCTGGAGGCAATGGAATGTATCTTTCAACTTTAAAAAAGTAATTCGCTGAAGACCTAATCCTTTTGCAGTAATGAAAACAGCTTATAACTGTCACGCATGATAAGAGCACAAATTAGGTTTGGTTTGTGAAAAACAACTCGAGGCTAGAGGAGGTGATTTAACCACAGAATTTTCAGTTGAAAAACATTTACAATGGAAAACAGGTTATTTTTGTAATAAAACAGAAGGTTTACAGTAGTGATAATGAATTCAAGTTACAATTCATTTGCAGGTTTTAGTTTTTTGTAAAGTTTTGCAAATGTGGTAGTTTAAATTTTCTCTGAACGGAAGAGTGGTTGTGATTAAACTATAGATAATGGTTTTGTCAGTGGTAAATCAATAGGAAGGTTCATTAAAAACAGGTATAAGGTTAAAACAACAACCGGTGAGGTAATTAGCGTAGCCAAATGTCTGTTTGAGATAAGGTGTTGATTTCAGAGAGAAACAAGAAGATCTTTTAGATCTTATAACCGCGCTTTTAAAATTTAACTGTTTGCTTAGCACTACCGTCGGAACGTAGTGCACATTTCAAAGCAGTCATTGATGATTCTTTTCTTACTGTAGA
>Ga0126339_10000962_pt1 | contig 18125 bp, 11 predicted proteins | sample OrbTmetagenome_2_FD_92532 | JGI IMG/M metagenome (GOLD analysis project Ga0126339, IMG submission 92532) | Coral microbial communities from Petempiche,Puerto Morelos, Mexico - Orbicella T R C metagenome | ecosystem: Host-associated > Invertebrates > Cnidaria > Coral | place: Petempiche,Puerto...
AAGGAATGGAAGTTCGTGATCCTGTTCAAATTCAATGGTAAATTTGATGTTGACATGTCGGTCGTTGAGATAAGAGAGAAATTTAACAGCAGCGTCCTTATTGTCAAATAAGGTGAAGGTGTCTTCAACGTATCTGAACCAAATGGTAGGACGAGCACTGTTATTCATCACCCACTTCTCCTCAAAATGACACATAAAAATATTGGCCAAGATAGGACCCAAAGGGGAGCCCATGGCAACACCATGAAGAACACAAATATATCAATACTTAAAGAAGCAAAATAGCATCGTATAGTTATCCAGATATAAAACATCTTCTCTAAACCCTCAAAGCAAACTTAACCGAAGAAAAACAACTTCGTGCTCAACACGAATATTTCACTTGACTAGCTTCGCCATTGCAACACCTTTGCCAAAACTTATCGTACATTCAGGATACGAATTTACAAGCTTATGAAAGGCAACCTTGACACAATCTTTGACTTAAATTGAGTTTAAAGGATATAGTATCCAATGGAATTCTTAAAATGCCAAGATGTCCGTTGAAAAGGGCCAGAGAAGCGAAATAAACCCGACGTAGTAGCCACTACAGCAAAACATCCCGACTCACGTAGTCAGATTTCACGCTAAGGCTGGATGCAACCGACGTACATGCGCAGTGTCTCATTTTGGGGGAAATCTACTTCCGGCAGCCGTATCAGAGCCAGCCGTAGCGATTTGCTTAAACTCCCTAATGTTACTCTGGCGTCAACATCTATGGGTAGTTCGATCCCCCCGACAACTTAGCCTGAACTCCCAACAAGTCCATTTAACCACTCTCAGCTACCTTATGTAACACAATGGACCCCAGCAACCCAAAGTACATCAACCCCCTACTTCGGTGGACCTTGTAGAAATACCAATCACTCTCTACAAGTAGACGAACCTGTAGATACATTTATTGGTAAACTGAAAGAAGGTCAAGAAACTGCGTTCCACTTCACCTTTACAAGCTTACAAACGGATTCAAGTGTAGCTCTTCTACGAGCTCATGAACAGCAGCGAATACCACCACTTGAAATGTTCAAATTCACAGGAAAACCTATTGAGTGGACCGAATTCATCCGAGAGATTTCGTGATCAGATTCACAACAAGACAACCCTCACCGACTCAGATCGCATGGCTTATCAGTTCCAAAATCTTGACGGGGCAGCAAAGAAAGTAGTGGAGAGTCTGGTGTCACAGGTCATAGTTACCCAACCGCCCTTAAGACATTGAAACGTCAGTTTGGGAAACCTAACAGTGTGGCCACAGCTTATCTGAATGATACGCTCAATAATTCCTATGTAACCTCGAATGATAGGCGGGCACTTCGTGACTACTATTACCAAGTGAAGGCCTGTACGACATGGTGTGTAAAGATGGGTCAGTCTGCTATTCTTCAAACCCCAAAGTATCTCAGTAGGGAAACTATGAAACTACCCATGAACCTGAGAGTAAGATTGTATGAACACATAAATGGACGCAGTAATAGATCTACCCTAGTAGAGTTTGAGAAGTGGCTACGCAAGCGAGTAGAAACACTGTTTAATCCCCTTGAAGATTGCATATGTGAAGAACGGAACAAGAGACAGACGCTTCCCAAGTCAAGCTAAGACTCAAGTTAAATCCCCTTACTACGATAACAGAAACCTCTACTGATGCTCCGAGCAACAGCCTAAACCAATCCCAATCACCGAACAAGGAGCAGGAGAAGAAAACACCATCAAGTGAAAAGAAGTATGTCATTTGCAAGCGCAAACACCCTTTGCCTTTTTTCCTGCCTTTAAGTCTAAGCACCCGCAAGAAAGGAGAAAAATTCCATGGGACCATGGACTTTGTTTCAATTGCGTGAAAGCAAACCACCAAGCCAGGAGTTGTCCGAGTGTGAAACGTTGTCTAAAAAACCGGTGTTGGCTTCCCCACCACACCCTGTTAAATGCAGATCATCAATTAGGATCGCGTGCTAGTCTTACCAGTAACAGAGGTAACTCTACCCAACTATCTGCTTCTCCATAAGAAATGTGCGTAGCTCGGAATCTCTCTAGCTCATTGCCCGCCGTGCAGAGCAACATCAACCAAAGTCCTCTTGCAAGCGCTCCCAGTTCAGATTCATAGTCATTGGAATCTGGTTAACACACATGCTGTCCCTGGTCCTGGAAGTGACTCGACTCTGATCAGAACGGACTTGATGGCGAAACATATCGCCTTAATATTAATACAGTTGGCAATGAAGCTATCGCTCAGAACTTAGACAGAGTAAGTTTTGGTCTTTCGTCTTAAAATCAGCCAGACCCAGTGATGGTGGATGGAGCTTGGGTCATTGACGAACTTAACAATCTGTCTTTAAAGGATTCCAAGAAAAGTGCCGCCGAGCAGTGGAATCACTTATCTGATGTGGACCTTCCCGAACTTGAAGGTGATGACGTGATGATTCTCATTAGAGATGACATAGCTCACTTATTGATTCACCTTGAAGTCCACCAGGGACGATGGGATGAACCCATCGAAGTGAAGACCCCCTGGATAGACCCTGTTTGGAAATGTAAGCCAAGGACACTGCAAAACAATCAATGCAAACTTTTTAGCATCAGAAAAGAGATCACATTGCAAAATCAAATTGAACGATTTTAGGAGATCGATTTTTATGTGACCAAGCAGGTTCTCTCTGAGTCCACCATGTCTGTTGAAGACAAAAGAGCACTTGCCATCCTTGAAAGCAGCGCAGTCAAGGAGGAAAACCACTACAAAACAGTAATGTTATGGAAACGTGGATCAGCCCTGTCTAACAATCATGCTATGGCAGTTTCAAGACTTCATTCCACTGAAAAGAAACTCAAGAGAAACCCGGAACTAGCAGAGATATATCAGAACGTGATTAACAATTATGTCACTAAAGGACACGCCCAAAGGATGACAAAAGAAGAGGCCAAAGTGACAAACTCAAAAATATGGTACTTGCCACACCATGCAGTAGTAAATCCGAACAATCCTGGAAAGGTCCGTCTGGTCTTTGACGCCGCATCAACATTTGATGGTGTTTCCTTAAATGACAAGCTTCTGATTGGCCCTGACATGTTAAATAATTTGGTAGGAATCCTTGTGAGATTTCGCACCGGGAAGATTGGTGTAATGGCAGACATTGAACAAATGTTTCATCAAGTGGGTGTCTGTGAAGAAGATAGAGACTCTTTGCGCTTCTTGTGGTGAGACTTCGATGAAACCAAGAGATCAATTGGATATAAAATGACTGTTCATGTGTTTGGCGCTGTTCACTTGCCGTGTTGTGCACACTATGGATTGCAGAACTCTGCTCGTGATCAGCAAGGGATTCAGTGAGGATACCATCAACGCTGTTAGACGTAATTTCTATATGGATGACCTCTTAGCATCGAAGCAAAGCTCTGATGAAGCCACAGGTCTAGCCAAAGATTTAACAGCCAGATGTCAAACAGTCGAGAAGTGCTTAAAGTGATCCCTTCTTCTGAAGTGGCGTGCGACATTATTTGTCCATAGCGTGATGAGTTGCCACAGGAAAGAACCTTAGGTGTCAAGTGGTGTGCAGAGCAAAATCGGCTGAGTATTGAACCGGTGAAGAGTGAATTCCAAAATATTAAGCGGGGAATATTGAGTACCTCGAGCAGCGTGTTTGATTCACTGGATATTGCCGTGCCCTATGTAATTAAGGCAAAACTGATCATCCAAGAGCTGTGGAGGCGTCATACTGAGTGGGATGACGAATTGCCTAATGATATCCTCCAGAAGTGGCAAAGTTGGAAAGAAGGTTTGAAAGCCTCACGAACGATCGCGATTCCCAGGTGGTATGGCTTTCGCCGCGACGAATGCCAGAATGTGCAGCTACACGTGTTCTGCGACGCCTCCGAAATCGCTTACCAAGGAGTTGCGTATTTCCACACGGTGACTCGTGAATGCTTCAATGTGAGCTTTATTATAAGCAAGACAAGGCTAGCCCCAATCAAAGCCTTGATTGTAGCACGGCAGGAGCTACAGGCTGCCGTCATGGCCTCTAGATTGAAGTCTAAGATATTTGAAGAAATCGACTTGGAAATCGATTAAACGCATTCCTGGAGTTGACTCCGTAATGTCGTTGGATCACTGGTCCAGAATTTCTAATGTTGCCTGAAGAAGAAGCCTCCATGGCCCTATGTAAACAAGCCAAAGTTAAATCATTTAAGGACGACTACAAGGCCCTGGAAGCGAACGGAGCTCTCTCGTCCAACAGTTCACTACTTCCATCGCAGCCAGTCCTCATTCATTGACTTATCAGAGTTGGAGGTCGGCTAACTAAAGCTCCGATTCCATATGAAACAAAAACATCAAGCACTCCTTTCCTCGGGGTACCCTCTGTCAAGATAAGATAATGTATCAACATCAGATAATTTTCTGGGCAAACGCGCATTGACAGAACAGATCGTACCGGTAAAACTCTAGTTTACTTTTTGTTTCTTTGTCCTACACATAGTAGGGTCTTTAGAGTATTTTTGTCCTAAACATGGTCAGCATTTCACACCCTCTGCGGCACTCCTATACCCAAACATGGGTCAAGTATTCCTTCGGGACCTCTCTACAGCGGCCAATGTTTTGGCCCCGATAGACAGTCCATAAATTTACTCTAATTTTAAAATCTATCTACAAAGACCACCTTTCCACAAAGGCAAGAGCCACTAAAATTCGTTCCAGCTGCCAAAACTACCTCTCGACAACGGCCAATTAATCAACGACTGACGAACGGCATGTTCAAAACCCCATTTTGTCACTAACTGTGATCCAAATCGCGCGTTGTTGGTTTCTCTTTCTGTTTAGTTTCTCTTTTATTGATACCTTTTGATTTTAATATATGCTAAAATAAGTATTATTTGACAAAAAAAGTTTCACCCCCGAAAAAAAGGTGTCGTATTACAACCCTATCTCACCATAACGGCCACCTCTCTACAGCAGCCACAATCCCTATTCTGGTGACCTTGGGGAGAGGTTCCAGTGCAATTGCAAAAGAATTTCGTACTGCAGATTGCGTCCGGCAACTTTTCAGACATGTATAAGTACGTATTACCTTTCCACAACAGCCAATTTCCCCAGTTTAACCTTTAATCTCATTGCAGGTGGCAAACGCCCCGAAGAAAGCCATAGTGCCTATGATGTTTCAGTTCTCAGACTCAGTTTAGAAGTTCCTTTTCGAATAAATGCTGCGGTCAAAGCCAATAGCGATAAATGTGCCAGAAAAGACGACACTATTACACGCGAACTGGTCCTCAGTTTTGGATTCTCGGAAATTGTCGGACGACTGTCGATCGGCTTTGGAGCAGTGAAATACGAGTTGCAAGTTTTGAGTCGGAAGTTGAACGCCGGTGTAGGGGAGCGTAGGTACGTTTGTTCAAAAGCGATCAGCTCTCACTTAATTGATGGTACTCTATCGCAACCAATATTTCACACAGTATGCACGCTAAGCAATTAGCAGTCACAATGTCCGGTGTGATAAAGGGACCCTCAGTTTACTGAGCCACTCTTGACTGACATTTGCAGTGAACATTTGATGTAGAGCTGTTTCTCATTAGTAGAGCTGTTCAGTCTCAGAGTTAATTTTTCTTACTGACAGCCATACATTTTTTAAAATGCCAGTTCTGAGAACTTGATGGTACATGAAGGGAATATTACTTAGTTAACGAATTCTGTCGTATCATCACTTGTTTCGTGATAATGTTTTGGTATTGTAGTAAGGAATTGAGCTTGATCACTGGTGGGAATTAAAGGGTTACTGCGCAAAGCTCAACCGACAAATGCGTTTTTCGCTACCGTCAATCAAATGTTCGGCGGCTCCACCCATCTTCCGAATATTGCCGAGCGCGCGGTAATCAAATCGTTGAGTACAGGTCAGACAACGAAATGGTGCTCGGCACTAGTCGGGAGCTGGACGAAGCCGCCGAACATTTGATTGACGATAGCGAAAAATGCATTTCTCGGATTGAGCTTTGGATTTTAGAATCCGCATGTTATTGAAAGGCGCAGTAAACAGGCATGGATTTACCTACAGAGATAAATCATTGTATCAATCAGTCAATCAATCAATCAATCAATCAATCAATCAATCAACACTCAGACAACAAGAGCCGGAGTATTGGGATACCATTTTGCGGTGTACTCAATCTAACGCGTTTTAGTTCTCTGTTTTCAGATTTCCCTTGAAATGCGGTAATTCCAAGGTAAGCCACTTTTGTTTACTAAGCCTTTGCGCTGCAAAGCTTCATTAAAGTATTTCTTTGGCTGGGCGCGGCTTTCAGAAACCCTTTTCTTGAACTGCACATCTAGGATAATGCAGCTCAGCATCGCGCAACGGAAAGGATAAGTCTGTCTGTTTGGTGATGAAAATCGTGGGGTCATCCCTGTATTTCAGAATAACTCGTATTTCTTTTTAAATTTTTTAATGAACAAAACAATTGCACAGCCATGGCATGATCTGATTCAGGTATTTTAATGGTCTTCAATGGTTTTTTTTCAGTCTACCTGTAGATGTCCAACAACGCTGTCACCAATAACTCCCGCAACCGCCTTCGCTCCTGGTGCTGATGCTAGTGCTGATGCTGGTGCTGGTGCTGGTGCCGGTGCCGGTGCCGGTACCGATGCCAGTGCCGGTGCCGGTACCGATGCCGGTGCCGGTGCCGGTGCTGGTGCCGGTGCTGGTGCTGATGCTGGTGCTGATGCTGGGGCTGGTGCAGGTGCCGGTGCCGGTGCCGGTGCCGGTGCCGGTGCTGGTGCTGGTGCTAGTGCTGGTGCCGGTGCTGGCCCTGGTGCTGGCGCTGGTCCTTCTCCACCGTAAGTGTATAAAAGTGACTCAATAGATTCAATGCTGAATAAATACTTAGAGTGAATTCTTTGAATTGCGATGTTTTTCCATATTGTAACTTTTATCATTTACAGCCTCACAACCTTTGGTGATACTGACTGACTTCCTCATGTCATTTACCACAAGAGTTTCATTTGCAAAATAAGGCGAACAAGTGTTTTCCTTTTTTCTGGATCTTTTATTACCAAAATGTCTATCCTTTTTCTTTACTTTTTAGACAATGCACGAATGGTTATTACAAATGCCCGTATCGTCCACCGTATGGTGATTTCCCGAGTTGTGTTTTGGGCAGGAAAGGACCCGGATGTTCTCAACCGGACGTACAACCTTGCTCTGGTGAGGTTTGGTTTGAAATCTGTTTTAAGCACCTTTTTCGTGATGTAAACGATTACCTCGAAAATGAAGACATGATTGATCATCACAGTCATATACATAACTTACCTTTCTCAGCAGTTGAAATATATGATCTTTCATATATTTACTTGTGCGATTACCTGTAGTTTACCTAATATTACCAACGCGCACTCTGGTCAGCAATGTGTCAAACGAGCGTCCCTTTCTCTTATTTCATGTGAAAGGTTTGTGCCATTTTCTTTCAGGGGACTGTTCTGGTAATGGTGTGGCAGTAGCTGGAGCATCCAGGTCTCGCTGTGCTTGCTCGGTCAGTTGGACTGGACCTTGTTGCAAAAGGAGGCGACCGTGGAGGAACTGGGGTGATCCTCATTTGGAGACATTAGACGGTGAGCCAATCTTACGTGCCAGAAAAAAAATTGACTTGTGATAAAAGTTGACCGAGAAGCAAATTAGTAGTTTATCTAATCATAGTTTTTCTTGTTTCCGCCGCAGGAATTGAGTACGATTACTTCGGCATTGGTGAATTTTGGGGTTGTAAATCTCTCTTCAATGACTTTGGAATGCAGTTCCGTTACTTTGCCTACCAGCGGGCGTCATTGACAGGGGGCGTGGCCGTCAAGGCGGGACTGAGTGTGCTGTCAATCATGACTGTCAACACTACTGACCCTAGAGAATTTCCAAAACTGCGGTAACTTTTAGATAATCCATTTTTGAAATACCTTTCTCACTTAAGTTTATTTTGCGACTCATTATCCGTGCGGCTCGAATTAATCTTCGAAGAAAAACTTCAAAAGACACTCTCCGCGTGCTTAACTGGTTAAGTTTAGCCAGCTGAAGGAAACTGCAAAAATGTATTTTAGTTTTTAAGTGCTTAAATAATTTGGTTCCAAAATATCTTAATCAGTTTTTTGTAAGGAAAAGGGCTTTTCATGATCATGCGACTAGCAGAAGTAACGACCTGCACCCACCAAAGCCGAAACACAATATGGGAAAGAGAACTTTTAAGTATGCAGGAACGATTTTAACGCATCTCCCGCTTGTATTAAGAGTGCCCCATTCTTGAGTAATTTTAAAAGTTTCAATATTAAGCATTTTTATTTGTAATTTTTATCCTGTGGAAATCTATGAACATTTTATCATATTTGTACATATCAGCCTTTTAAATGTTCTTTAGAGTTTTTGTTATTTTTACTCTAATTTTAAATTTTTAAATTGTACTTTATTTTTTAAATTTTGTAAATTGTACATATCTTTATTCCCCAGGGCCCCTGTGGATACCAGCCTCGTTGTTGAATTGGCTGCCCCCCCCCCCCCTCCTCTGGATAAATAAAGTTGATTACTTACTTTTACCATTCTGGAAGCTCATTTTGACTGACGAATCGCTTTCATGAAACAGGCATTTCATACCTATTTTTCCCTAGTTGGTGATCAGTTCAAGATTTACAAAGTCTGAGACAATTTAGACAATTAAATTACAGAGAAACTCCATCAATCCCGTCATCAACGAGCCACAAAAATCTGGCCGTATTGAACGGGTTCTTTAAATAAAAATGAAATGAGCCAAAATAAATGGTCATATTTACTGGGTGCAGTGGCCGTAAGGTGGGGTTCCACGGAAATGCAAAATCAGTAGTTTGTACCAAAAAATTGTATTTTCCCCATTCTAACAAATGTTTTTTTTTTCCTCAAAGGCTCGTTAATTATATTACCCCAAACTTAGAGAAACTGCTATAGCTTCGTCCCTTCATCTTTTAGTTCCTACTGTATGGCTCAAATATTTCTTTATCAACATGTTTTGTCACTTTTAAAGAATTGATGGAAAGTTAGTAAACTTGACGGCTAATATTGGTCAGAAGATGAAGCTTGCTAATGGAACAGTCGTAATAGATATCCAGAAGACCTTCAGTTCACAATCTGACGAGACAGGAGTCGTGCTCATTTCTTTACAATACGAGTCAGGTTCGTTTAACTTCTTTATGGGAGACGTTTTACAACTCCTATGAAATCAAAGACTTCTCAGAATTAAAAAAAAAAGATCAATAAAAAAAGATCAATCTTCGTAATACTTAGTAGTCTAAACTAGCTACATTAATATATATCCATTTGCAATCAAGAGCTTCACAAAACAAGAGGGAAAAAATCTAAACTATACGACACTCGAGACATTCTTAAAACAACAAACTTCATCCAACGCCAGAGGGGAAGTACTCCTTTATATGGGCTATATATATATACATATCGGTATGTGTGGCCCAAAGGGTATGGTTTTTGCACTCAAGTCTTGAATTTCAACACAAAATTAGCGAAGGAAACAAACGACATTTCGATAACGTCGGATGTCATTGTCAAGGGACGCATGGCAGTATGGTTATATTTCTGCTCAATTTCAGAGTTATAGTCATGTATTAGATCAAAACAAGTAGACAGCTTATGTATCAAGGCTAATTAGGTGTATAAACAAGCAATGGCATAACATGATGTTATCAAACAGTTAAAAAAAAATGATTTAACTAGAACTCTACAGGCTTTGATCCCCTCACTAATATTGGGCTTTCGGTTCTCGATGTAGTAAGCCTCGAGAAATGCTAACTGCGACCGAATATCATTGCGTCATGACCGTAATGACATTGCCTCTAATGTCGCCTTGTTTGTTTTAAATAACCTTCCTGAGCATGATGTAAATCATTGTAACTTCACTTCAGGTCTAACGATAACAGCGGACGTACGTCACAGTCACGTGATGGGCCGTCAGTATCTGAATGTGCTGTTCACACCGACAGCATCGTATAAAGGCCACACTGAGGGGCTCTGCGGAGTCATGGATAACGACCCGTCCAACGACTTTAAGGGCCCTAATGGAGAACAGCACAACGATCCCATAAAGTTCTCTGATTCTTGTAAGTGGAATGGAACATATATTGCTGGTTTTCATTGTCACGCAATTCAAAATAGATCAAAATAAAAATCAAAACAGGTCAATGGATAAAGTCCAGAATCTGGGAAATGAAAGAAGGTAAATATGCAAAGACTCTCGCCAAAATTCTGATCACAGCAATTTTTCTTATGCGAGATATGCGGAGAGATTTTTTACCCAAATTTATAGAGATTTGTATGGAGACGCCATGCTGGTGCCCATCCGTATCGGCACCAACATGGCGGCCGGAAACCAACAGAAACATCTGTCACTGAGTTTTGCTACAAAAACGTGAATTTATCCCTCGAGGAACTCTAAAACATTGAAATAATACTTTTTCTAAGACATGAACTGTTTAGATAGCCAAGTTCCCCGAAATAAGACACGTTTTTAACCATCATGACAGCTCTTTAGGCCGTCACGTAAATGCCGCGTCACGTAAAAGCTTAGAAATTCAAGCGTAGTGTATCACAAAACCAAAAACCCATTCTGAGCGGATATTTGTATGAATATTAGTTTTCAGCTGCTCGTATACATCATTTAAGTAAAATCTCAGGAAGATCAATAGTTTTGTAGTTCGAATTTTAGTGACGTCATGTGAAAACCAGCTATTAAATGTAAATGCGTCTAAGATTATTAATTAGCATTTATTTGACAGGACAACCCATGGCAAAAGACACGTCAAGTTTTTGGAACAAGGCGCGTCCCAAAGAGCAAGTCGACCGATGGTTTCCAAACACGAATGTGCGTTTAAACCTTCCAGAACAGCTACTGTTAACTTGGTTTAGACAATACATGTATAAACTAACATTATGCATCAACTGCAAGTCCAAAAATAAAATATGTAAAATATTTCGTATTTGGGACTTTTTTTTTAAAGGAACACTTTCCCTTGCTTCTGTACCTTTCAGGGCGTATAACCGCTGTCCATAATGATTCCGGCCTTAAAGGAACATGGTCGTGGAATTCATCCAACTTTCACAATGATGACGTCATGGACTCGTCATACACCGATCCTAACCATGTTCCCATGTACTCTTTAGATGGTATTAGCGACGTCATCCTCAAGGTACTAAGTTTGTTCTACTGATAACTTTAACAGCCAAAAATCGGGTTTGGATTACCTTTTTGCGGGGACCTGCAAAAGATCTTGTTAGACAAGAACGTTATGCTCACATTTAAATCTCTAATGCAGTCAGAGTAAAGAGAGCCGTGTTTTATATCAAGTCGAATTATCAAATGAATATTTCTTTCTTTTCGTTTGCATTGTAGAAAGCCACTGCAGCCTGCTCTGCTCTTGGACTCTCAGACACAATGCTGAAGAGCTGTATTTATGACGTAGCTGTCACCAATGACACATCGCTGAGTGCTCAGGAAACTCTGCAGCAAGGTGAGTAGAAACAGTAGAACAACAACATCAGCAAGGACAACAACAACGAAGACTACGACAACAGCAACAGCCACAACAACAACAGCAACAATAGTAACAACAACACGAAAGTCATAGGATTTCAAGATAATTGCTTATAATTAGCGAATCATATGCTCTGAGACTGTGTCATTTATAATTATGTCGATTTACTTTTTTCCCGATGCATTCACATTCTTTTATTTCTGTGATGAAGGCTGCCCTGATCAGTGTTCTGGGAAGGGAAGATGTGTTAATTCCACCTGTCAGTGCATGATTGGTTGGTCAGGTGACAGCTGTGAATTCGGTAGGTAACATTAGTAATTGTATGTATCACAATCAATCAGAAGGCTGGAAAAACGTTTCATAAGAGACATTATTAAACAAGTATTTAAAATATTATTGTAAAAATATCAAAATTCTTCAATTTTTGTGAAATCTTTCAAAAGTCCCGCAATTCTACGAGAAAAGATTCATTTTCGAACATAATTATACTTTTATTGTCTGTATTTTATTATTTTACCTTAACTTCGATATGGAATTCAGAATGTTTCTTAATAAAGTTGGCGACTAACAGAATCTTCTCCTTTTAATAATAACATTGTATTCAAGCATGTCAAACGTCCCGCTAGACGAAACTTAATAAAAGTCTGGTTAAATTTTTTTACTTCTACCCAGGGAACTGTACAGCCTGTTCAACAGAACATGGGAAATGTGTTAAAGGATTTTGTGAATGCGAGGACGGCTGGGAAGGCGCTACTTGTGAACAGAAAGGTGAGTATTGGTATGAAGGAAAGACACTGAGTCAAGGTAAAATAAACACAACTCAAGAATTTTGACGGCGCAGAAAGCGCTAAGAGCAAAACGTGGGAACTTGGGTCCTTTATCAGTGCTGTTGCCGTCTACGACTTTCTTTTCATTCTAAATTACTAACAAAATTGTGGAGCGCCGGTGGCCTCATGGTTAGTGCGCTACAGACGTATGCAGACGTTACCTTTACTTTTTCCTAACAAAATTCCCTCTATGAGATGTGCTTGCAGGGAATCATGGTAGTAGTATTCATCAAAATAACCATCCAGTCCAAAATGATGAATACAACTACCATGATTCCCTGCAGGTGTATCTCATAGAGTGAATTGGCCATTAATCGCATTTTTCACTGCATTTCAGCCACCTGCTACAACATCAACAACTGCACAAATCCTATCAACGGGATTTGTCAGAGGACAGATCAATGTCGCTGTCATGACGGATACATTGGTGAGTTATGTCAAGCTTTTGTTTCAGTGAAGTTTAGAAGTTTGGCTTCCACAGGGTTAACGCCAATGCACCGCGTACAAAATTGATTGGTTCGTGGGTGTAGTTGGCCTAATAAAAACAAGTTTGAAGTCAAGTAAGTTAAGGGAAACTGTTCAGAGTAACATATTTTTGTTTTGTCCTCAGGTCGTGATTGCAGTATTATTCCAACTTGCTCTAATGTGTCTGATTGTTCTGGACGAGGCATCTGTATTGATTATGACGTGTGCAAATGTGATAAGGAGTGGACTGGTAAAGACTGTACCCAGTTCTCTTGTGGATCTCTCGACCATTGCTCCGGTAGGAGTGTGCAGTGTGCTCAACTCACTTTGTTTTGTCAAACTTTTCCTATAAGTCCGTCGTTAAATAAGGTGCGAGACACCTTGCAGACATAATTTTTACGCCAAAACCTTTTTCTAGGTCATGGACGCTGCGTCGCGTTCTACAAATGTGACTGCGACCCAGGTTGGGCTGGAACCAGCTGCGGTCTCCCTGATTGCGCAGGCGTGAACCAATGTTCTGGTCAAGGCGAGTGCGTGTCAAGTAATACTTGCAATTGTTACCCAGGATTCCAAGGTGTCAATTGTAGTGAAGAAGGAAGGTGTGCGAGTCTTGGAAACTGTAGTGGAAATGGAGTTTGTATGCAGGACAAAGAAGGCGGCAATCTCACTTGCAGGTATATGCCTGACCTCTTATCTTATCTTCTCTTTCTTTCCCTTCCCTTCCCTTCCCTTCTCTTCTCTTCTCTTCTCTTCTCTTCCCTTCCCTTCTCTTCTCTTCTCTTCTCGTCTCTTCTCGTCTCTTCTCGTCTCTTCTCGTCTCTTCCCTTCCCATCCCTTCTCTTCTCTTCTCTTCTCGTCTCTTCTCTTCCCTTCCCTTCCCTTCCCTTCTCTTCCCTTCTCTTCTCTTCTCTTCCCTTCCCTTACCTTCTCTTGTCTTCTCCTGTCTTGTCTTCTCTTTTCTTCTCTTCTCTTCTCGTCTCTTCCCTTCTCTTCTCTTCTCTTCTTCTCTTCTCTTCTCTTCTCGTCTCTTCTCTTTTCTTTCTTTCTTTCCCTTCCCTTCCCTTCACTTCTCTTCTCTTCTCTTTTCTTGTCTTGTCTTGTCTTGTTTTGTCTTCTCTTCTCTTCTCTTGTTTTCTCTTTTCTCTTCTTGTCTTGTCTTGTCTTGTCTTCTGTTCTCTTCTCTTCACTTCTCTTCTCTTCCCTGCTCCTTTTTTCTGCTATGCTGTCCGCTTATCTAATATTTCCTATCCAGTCCTTCCCATTTTTTAATATCTCTTCTACTGTACTTGTTACATTTTAATTTCAGATGTTATGCTGGCTTTAGTGGTGTCAACTGCAGTCTTGCTTTGTGTCTTTCCGTGAACAATTGTTCTGGACATGGCCAGTGCTTGGAAGCAGACCTCTGTAACTGCGATGTGGGGTACACTGGGGCTGACTGCTCAAATGCGTCCTGTGAAGGCGTTAATTATTGTTCAGGTGAGGAAGACATCTTGTCTTGAAAAAAATACGATGACGAGAAAAGTAAGTAACATTTAAAATATTAAATCGAGTTGGTATCGTCTAAAGCGAAGCTTTACCTAATCTTCTGAATCCGCTGTGTCGATTTTATATGACTTATTTAAGACCGACAGTTTATAGTTTTAAAAGAAGTAGCTTTGGAAGAATGTGGAAAACTTGTGACGTCTTTGATCGACTCAATCTACTATTTAATAATTACCCCTGGCCTAGTATTAACTCCAAATACTTATTGTCTTTCCAGGTCATGGGGTTTGTACTAGCTATGACACTTGCGCCTGCGATCCTTTATGGCATGGTCCGGCATGCAGTGCGGCCGACTGTTCCAGTCTCAATCATTGTTCTAGCAAAGGCGATTGTATTTTACCAAATACTTGTGAGTGTTATCCCGGATATGATGGTGCAGCGTGTAACACAACAGCTAAACCAAACCTTCACGCTCCAGTTTTTGCTGCTCCGCTGTACAATGCGACCTTGTTGGAAAACAGTCCCATCGCAACGAAAATTCTCCAAGTCCAAGCGAGCGATGCCGACTCAGGACGAAATGCACAGCTTTTGTTCTCGTTAGACAACGGCAATGTGGCGAGCCCATCTTTCACAATCGATAGCATTTCGGGTGAAGTCTTCACCTCATCGGCTTTGGATTACGAGAGTTCGTCTCCGTACCTGTTTAAGTTGAAGATCGTAGCTTCAGACAATGGAACACCACGGAAGTCAAGCTTCGTGTTCATCTACATTGAAGTTCTTGATGTAAATGATCACTGTCCGATTTTCGACTCTTCCCAGACAAAGTGGTTTAACATCTCACAGCATACTCATCCGGGAACACTTCTGACGGTGATATCCGCTTCTGATCAAGACAGCGGGCTCAACGGAGAAGTGAGGTATAGCATATCGAACGCAAGCAGCCACTCCGGAGATTTTAAAATGGGGGAAGAAAATGGTGAACTAACAATTGTTGGCGAACTAAAGGTGAAAGAGTATCGGCTGCTGATCGTTGCTCGTGATCTCGGCAAACCATCGTGTTTCCGCCAAACTGACGTGACGGTGAATGTGTTTGTTAAGTCAGTAGTTACTGTGGGTCCAAGTGAGATTTCAACAACAGAAAACATTGAAGGTATTGTGGTTCCTTCGCTTTTTATTTTTTCTCGTATTTTTCCTATAAAAAACTACCTCCGGAGATCAATTTTTCATACTGAATTTAGTAAATATGCGCAGTTTCAAAATAATCAGTTGCAAATCCATCAAGATGTATTCCAGGGGGCAAGCGTTACGCCCTGGCATACAGCTCTTGGTTAAAACTGGCAAGTTTGGATTCCATATTTCCATGAGTTTGCAAAAGATTCTTATGAAACTTCGCATATTTACTAAATTCGACAAGATAAATAGATCGGTGACGCTTACTGTTTTTCTGAATAAAAAATAAAACAATGATTCGGAAAAGCGTGACGTTGGTAAAAAGGTACATGCTAATTCACATATACCTGTTCCTAATATGAGAAATCTTTTGTTTTCTCCTTGAAGTGCAAACGCGAAGTTTGTTCTGGAAGAAAAAAAAATAGCATTCAGGTCAAACAGGCCGCAAGCGGGCCGCGTAATAGAATACGGCCCGAAAAATTAATCAATAGCTGTTAGTGCAATATCTGAGATAAATCATGTGAACAACTGAAAACCTTAGAGCATGATACTTAAGTTCAAATTAAATGAGCTTTGTGCTACAAACGGTCACATGATAGACCACACTGGATGGAAAGCTACGCACTGGGACATCCTAATGACATCCAAATCAAAGAATAACCTAGCCTTATTGATTTAAGCCCCTTTTGGAGCCTGTCACATATTTTAGCGATCAACATGGCGGTTTTTGTGTTTGCTATGTGATAGTTTCTTGCCCAAGGATAATTTGGTTGCAAATCACATCAAATCGAAGACCAGCCTAACAAAGTAAACATTCGTTCTTTTTTCCCCGCGCTCTATTTTTCCTCCCTTTAAAAAGGAAATTCCACGCATCGCTTTGCCGTTGAGGGCGTTATCGCAAAAAAAAAAAAAACAAAAAAAAACATTTGAATCAATTTTTGGAAAGACTAGAGCACGAGAAACAATAAATGGTTTATTAACGCTATCTTTTAATTCCTCACCAGTCGAAAATAGCTCCACAGGCGTGTCTACCAGAGAGAAAACTGATGGGCCTCCAGTTTCTGCACCCGCGAAAAGCTGGTACAAGAAACCAATGATTATTATGGGAATTTCCATGGGTGGTTTCTTCGCTCTCTGCATCCTTCTGATTGTAATCCTCGTTGTCCTGATCCGGAAGTGGAAACGCAAAGTTAAAGTGGATGCCAGCCCTCCTCACATCTTAGGTTCACACCTCGTAGGCATAACCGGAAGCGCAGGGAGCTCCCATCACCCCACGCCAGGTCTTGTCGTCGTCGAAGAAGTGGAAATGGAAAATTTGGAGAGCGTTTTGCGCGGAGACAATTCAAAATAAAACCTATGCCTCGTTTAGACTTTTAATTGAGGGCATTGTATACGGTTAGAATTTGTAGTTATTAGAAACTTTGAAAGTTCTAAAAAGGGTTTTGCGTCTGAATTCTGTCCGTAATTATACTCTTGATTAATCAAATCAGTCGTTAATAATTCGTGTAATTGCAGACCGAATTAAACTTCACACAGTCCTATTACTATTCTATGATAATTAGAAAATGTTATACGCCGTGAAGATATATGCATTATTTTGTATTCCCTAGCTTCGACAAAAAACTGCTGACCCGGTTGACGTTTTTAAACCCAATTTCATCGTAGACTTAAAGATAGTTACACTAGTCATTTATATATTTCACGTTAAGTTGATTTCCAGCGTCGGAATAAAGTCTTGTTTATACACATCAGTGGATCTTACAAAAACGTTTCGCTATAAATGAAACGCGTTATTCAAGCTATTAGTTGTACCTCTTGGACACGAGCATACAAACTCTCTGTTTTCGAAGAGCTTCATGGTGCTGGGCCGCTAGTGCTGGAGGCTTCCAGTTCGTCACTCTCGCGGCAATACGTTTGAAAAGCTCACCCATATTCCTTTCTTTGTACAGACTAAAACTCACTGCTTTTATAATTTACACGCTAGGAAAGGTTTTTACGCATACCATAGAGTATTGTTCTCCATCAAAAGAATACCTTTTTTTGCCACAAACCTCGTTTACATTCTACAAGGCCCTATGTATTAAATTCTGGGGATGAAATAGGAGAAGAAATTATCGATCAAGCCTGCTTCAACGCTGCTTAATTTGATTTTTTTTAAATAGCACCCAAATACGGCATTTTGTGCTGCTAGTTGTACTCTGAGCAATGTTGCTTTCGTAAGTAATTGCAATGTTGTAAGTAAGATTAGTATTGTAAATATAGTGTGGTATTAAAAGAAGTCGTACTTCTTCAAAGGGGAAGGGAGAAGACAAAGAGCGTAAGCAGTGGGAATGGAAGTTAACATCGCATGGTCAGTGACGTGGTAGGATCTCAAGCTGGCACTATTTAACTGAGTTATGATGGAAGTTTCACTTATCATAAAGAAAAATTAAATAGCCTGTGCCGCCCCGATCGTTTCGCTCTCCTGTTCGCAGGCTAAGATGAGTATTCAACCACGTGTAAACGGCGGTGCAAACAAATTAACATGGTTAGCGAGTTTACGTTCATTTCTGCCAACAGAATATGGGCATATGACGAGAATTCGAGTCGATCAGCTTTAGTACTATGCGTGTTATTAGGAT
>Ga0126339_10000964_pt1 | contig 18093 bp, 7 predicted proteins | sample OrbTmetagenome_2_FD_92532 | JGI IMG/M metagenome (GOLD analysis project Ga0126339, IMG submission 92532) | Coral microbial communities from Petempiche,Puerto Morelos, Mexico - Orbicella T R C metagenome | ecosystem: Host-associated > Invertebrates > Cnidaria > Coral | place: Petempiche,Puerto...
AAAAAAAAATCGGAAATTTTCCCGAAAAAAAGGTAAACCGGAAATAAAGTTTAAAAAAAAAAAAAACAAAAATAAAAAATGTCTAAAAAAAAAATAAACAGTAAAAAAAAAAAAAAAAAAAAAAAAAAAGATGAGTTCGTTATAACTGCAAGTCATTTCTTGTTTTTTTTTTGACATCATTGAACGATGTATTCTTTGAAAACAAATGCGGGCAAAATTGAATTGCAATTTTTGTGTCCCGCAATGTAATATTTCATGGTGAGAATGACCTATATTGGAGTTAACTTTGCTTATTCGTGCCAACTGCTTTATGTTGCCATGCAGTTTTGTGAATTTTATTTGTCTTTTCAATTTGTCGTCCAAGAAAGAAGATACAGTCTTTTCTCTTTTTAAGAATGTATGATTTTTTATGCCCAGGCTAAATATTACTATTTTTCCGCCAACTTTAACTGTAGGCTGAAAATATTCATGTGTATATTCTCAGATTGCAGAATATAGTGCATGTATTTCAGTAAAATTAAATGGATGTGACTAGGAATTGAATTATCGAATTAAACTTTACGCTGTCTGTATCGTGTTACTTTGCCTACGTGCTTTATCTCTTTACCTTATTTACCCTTATTACCATAGTTTTCATAAGTAAAATATATTTCATTAAAAAAACATTGCGATTTGATTGTAATTTATTTTCTATCAACTCGCAAAAATGCTCTTAAGAAAATTTCGGCTTTGTGTATATTCTAAACATATTCTTTAAATTTGCTATTTTGAGCCTTGATATTGTTACAAAACAAAGGATACGAGAGTTTCACCACGCACGTTTCGCAGAATTGTCACATTTGCTTGGATTGCGAAACAACTTTGTTTCTTCGAGCGATTTCTCATGACGTCATGGCGACATATGCATATTAGCGTTCCTGAACAATGGAATTTATTTCCTGTAGGAAATGAGTTCTTTTCGTATTTAAAAACTTCTTTTTCCGAATACCAATATGGCCGTCGGAAAAACGTTCTCAAAGGGAATCATCGTTAACTACAGGACTGTTGCACCCAGTTCCAAACTGTGCGGATCTGTGCGAGACAAAAGTCACTGGATTTTAATGATAAAAATTGATACAAAAATTGATAAAAATTTGATACAAATTCAACTATAATACCGCTTTTCGATTGTAATTAAAGTAACAATAACGTAAAAAAAATGTATAAAATGATGTAATCCTTGCATACGGTGGTTGCGCGCGCGGTACGAGCGGCAGTCAAAACTGAGCTGGCCTACCGAAATGACATGATAATAGTCTTTTTCCTCGCAGTTACCAAAAAACAAAAACAATGCTAACGTTGCTTTGGCCTCTTCTCATGCTTCACGCGTGAATTCTGAGTTTAATTTGACGAGGAGCAACAAATGTTGTTCAAAAATAACTTTAAAGGTTTATGGCACCGCACGATCGAGTCAATACCACAACACAGGAGCCCATAACATGGAGCGTCCATATTGGCTACATCCGGGAGTCATGCATGCAACCATTTGCGGAATCTTTTAATTTTTAGAACAGCGCTTCCTGCTAAGAAAGTATTGTCCAATGCATTGACAGTGTAGCAATGTAATGTCTTAACTGTATTATTTATCGGGCGTTTCGAAGTGGGGGCGCGAAAACTGCCAGATAACAGTAAATTTGGAATTAAGTTTGAGCCAGTATTCCTTTGGAATCATAGAGATTTGTATGAATTTATTTTTTCAGTGATACTTTCTTCTTATAGCTTTCGACCGTTCTTATAGCTTTCGTCCGTTTTGACTTAGACTAATCTCGAACTCAACCAAGAAATTAGAAGTGTGAAACGTGTTTGTCTCAAAGAAATTTGTGACTTTCATTCCTAGGTTAGCTCACAGTCAACCATTTGGGGTACATGTACCTTTTATTTTAGAATAGCGTTTCCCTTCTACTAACTATGGTTAGCTAGAGTTGATAGTCTCTGAACAATCCAGTCAGTACAACTTCTGTGCTAATTCTCTCAGGCTGCATTCCTCTTTTAGCCACTCGCTTAATGGTTTTCTTGCTTCTGGCGTAACAAAGCTTAATTTGCTTTTTCATAAAGCTGATACTTGGCAATGTTTAGTTCAGCCTGTCTTATTGCAATTTTGCTGTCCCGTGGCAAGATAAGCTAACTGTTTTTTTGTTAATGCGCCCCTAGACGTTAGTTGAAGAGCTGTCGCTATCGTCGTGCTGAAGCGTAGATCTCAATTTTACCTCATCAAGTGGGAATGAAGCGTAAGAGAAATAGCAACCATACACATGTAGGCCTTAGTCCTTCAATAATCCCTCACAAGTTAGCAGGCGCGCGAAATCCCGGGAGAGTATAAAATTAGCCAATCCTATGACGGGAAACTCTACTCACGTGGGCATCCCAAGTGGCTTTACACGCATTTTCATCTTCCACGAAAACATCCACGCAACGCTCGTGGTAACCCGCGGAAGAACTGGGTACCATATCTAAAAATAACTTCAAAGGGATCCCTTAGTAATGAGTCATAACTCTCTTATCCTTTATCGTGTCTTGCGAGGCGTGCTTTTTCAGGGGTTGTTACTTTAGGCACGTTTTCGTACAACTAAATACTTTCTGTCTATAGTCCATTCAGATCAAAACTGGCTCCCAACTGATGGCCTTAACATAGATTTCTTTCGAAATTTCTTATAAAAAAGGTTTTAGGATTTGTTAGTTTAATTATACCAAGAAAATGCCCCAAAGTTGGTGGATAATTTTGTTTATTTACTTTCTTCTCCTGCCGTCTTGACGCACGGTACAGCGTTATTGGGCACGAAAATTTAACTGCCATTTCACAAAAAGAGGAACAAATGCAAAATAAATTCGCCATCTAATATATCTGATCAAGAGAGGTTAATGGAAAATTTTCCATATTTTTTTGTGTCGAAATTGTTTGCCTTTATTTACGTTCTCAACCTCAGCCTTGTTTCCCTAACACCTGCCCAGTCTTCAAACATGATTTAAGTAAACATTCATCAAAATTAGCGAGCCTGTTATTGATTTTCTATAAAAGTTATTTATGAAGAACTTGAGTAACGCCTTACCAGTGATTACCTTTCAAGTTATGGGGACTAATCACTTGACTCCTTTGTTTGGCTCTTCGAGCGACTTTTAATTTAATATTTGGGCCATAATTACGCGGGTAAATTTTTTCCCCTTAGTTTCGTCTCACTTCTGCTTATGTTGCTTGTCAAAAGGTTATACTATTTAAATCGACTTCAAAATTTTCATACTCGGGGAATCTAACTTTTTGCTAACGGAAAAAAAAACCTTTTTTATCACTGAAACGATAGAACACTTTTGAATCGTATAATTTCAGGTGTCTTCTGTTGTCATGGTAACCATAAAGACCATGACAAGACTTCCAAAACTTGAACAGATCACAATTGAAATACATACCTTCTATTGAAGCTCTACGCAATTGCTTTCAGCGAAGAAAAAAATAAGGACTTGAGCCAAAATGCTTGAGACAGATTAGGTGCAAGGTATAGCCGCAGTTTCAGTTTTATTTGTCGTTTGTATCCCATTCTCAAAAGAAAGGAACGGGTTTGTTGATGATCGACAAAGAAGTAGTGTGTATTTTCTAGTAACCAACGTAAACAAACACGTAATTTCTGTTCTTCTGACAACGCGCTGGGCACAATAAGGTTCGAAGGGTTTCACTTCAAGTGGTGACAAAACCGGAGTAAAAGTCATTGTTGATGAAAACAGCTGCGTTGAGTCAATGGCGTCATTAACAGGTCACATTTAAGCGTGAAATGTGCTAAAAACGCAAAAATAATGAAGCAAAATAAGAAGACAAGAACTAAATCCCCAGTTCATCAATAAATAAAAAAAACCTAATACTATCGATTCAACCAAAAATTAAGAAAGATTGGCCAATCGGAATAAAGACAATCTCGTTATGACATCATCGACCCACTATCCTTTTGAGGCCTCTTTTGACGATGTTCGACTAGACATTTTGACTTTGTTTTTAATTTTGACATCAAAACACTACAATATGTGTGAGGGACATCCGAGCAGAACGTTCTTGAGGTAATATATATATCTGGTAAATGGTACTTGAATAATTTGGGAGCAATGCTGAGGAAAGTTGTAACAACACAACACGACCTTATTTTTTCCGCGAGGGCTAGCTCAGTTCAGGAAGCGATCCCAGGGTACCGGAGAATTGGCCGCTGCGAGCAAATTTAACGAAGGGAAACATCACTGCGCTTTTTCATACACAATGCCCTGTAGGGGTTTCCTAATTCACGGTCCCTTCTGTTTTAATTTCATTTCATTATGGAATTCAAATGAGTCGAATCTCTATGTAGGATGCAAAAAGGCCTGTTATTGAGCAGTATTGCGTTCGCTGCGTAGCGGAGGAAAACGTTCTTTTTTTTTTTGTCGAGTGAATTCCAATCTAGAGAGTATCATTTCACGTCAAGAGTATTCTAGCGCCTGGTTTGCTTGATAACAAGGTAGGAAATAATGATACTGTATATATCTGCATGTGAAAAGTACGTTATCTTAGTTCTTGACGGCCGACTACATGCAAATTCAAATGCGATTAAATGTGAGAAAACTGCGGCAACAAAAATCTAAAAACTTCAAATTGAAGGAACATGTTTCTTTAAATTTGACGTGCAAACCGCATGCGTTTCGCTTTCGTTGAAAAGAAACGTGAAAACGTAATACATGCAAACAACAGCAAACGAATTGAGGTTTTTACACAAGAGCCTCGTGTGGTAAACACTCAGCAAATGATCTTGGTTTGTTTGACAATGTTAAATTGCTGTTTTCGTTTCTCGAGGGTCTCTTCTCTAACGAGAGGAAAGATAAGATGTGGACAACACGAAATATTCAAATCAGTTTCACTGATAAGCCATTAGTTCGGCGAAAATTCGGACACAAGCATGTTTAAGGCCAGTTTTAGATGCCTGGCAACCCTTGAATAGATATTCGTAAGTCCCCTATTCGAAAGTAACATCATAATAGAGAGCACGATTTAAACTGTCTGTTCGTTAGTGGCTCTATTTGTTCACTTGTAGAAGTGAGATTTTATTGACTGACAAGCCGCGAACGGGACGCGAGGAAGACGTGCGTACATCGCATGCGACAAACAACTTCATCCGTCTGTTGGCGGGTATCGCAAGAGGGTTTTACTTAAAACGAGCCTTAATTTGCTTGTTATTTGCAGGGCAAATGACTTCACACCAGTTCCTGCTGCTTTCATCAATTAGAATTTCTAGAAAAGGTTCATTCACCTGCGAAAGAAGGGGAGCAGATTTCCCGCTTGCATCATGGCGGAAAAGTCCAGACTTAGCACAATAGTGCGTTACTTTAGGTCGCTGAAGAAAATGGCGTTTTCCGACAGAAATGCGCCGCGGACCGTGGTACTGAACCGCGAAATTGTGGACAAAATACTACGGCCGGTGCATCTTATGACGGCATTTATAGGACATCGAAATAAGCACCATCGAAAGTTGGGTACCTTCGGCCTGGTGCTTTGGATCTGTAATCTAGTATGCCATTTCTCGCTGGATTTTTACGAAGCGGCGCACATATTCGGTTGGGCGTGGGCTACAGCCATAGGACTGTTCTTCGTTTCCTTCAGCTCGGGAACGTACGTGCTGATTAGGGATACACTCCCATGGCTCGAGGATGGTCTGGAGATCTTGAACGTGGATGGGAATTTTTCCGAGACGCTGGAAAAAGCTCGTACCATCACAACGGTGAGTATCTACAACATCGATTTATTCATCTTTATATAACTCCGACATACTTTAAACTTGATCTGATGCGCACAGCGCGCTTCAAAAATCACTGCATGCATAAATGAAAAATCAAGTCCGTTGACTTCCCTTACGAGTTTGTCATCTCTTATTTTATATTTTGCTCATCAGCGTTTCTCAGTCGTTTCGCCAATGATTTAGAATTTCCGGACTGCACGATTTCGACACTAACAAGTGTCGCCTTAACTTTACCTTCTCTCTGGTCACAATATTCACGTCTCCGAGGACGTTTTGTTCTCACTTAGTCATTTTACTTTGGTCAAGACTTATTCACCTCGCATTTAAATCTTTTGTGTTATATTTCAAAACGTAAAATATTATTGATGTGAATTGTGATTAACTTTTTTGCAGGAATACACGAAACCCATTTCTTTCGAATGATTATTACTCGAAATGAAAGCAAGGAAAGAGACAACGTTTTGTGCCAATGAGTATTCACTATCTTCGCTGATTTTACAATGAAGTTTGTCTTCGGCAAAGCTATATTACAGCACCTGTCAAATAAGAATTAACCTCAGCCTTCACAAAAAGGTCCTCTTCAAATAACTCTCATTTCAATAACAATAAAAAAAGTGGGCAAATTTCGGATATTTCCGTCATATTATGTAATACATTAGAAGATGTCGTTTTTCCCGAGTTTCTCGAGCACGAATATCGAAATTCACGGTGCATAGGTCTTAGGGAAAGGTGATATAATTTATTTTCACGCATAAATATTCATTAATACTCTCCACAGTTGAAAATAAAACCATCCTTCGCAGGATTAGTACTGTGTATACTATATAGTGAGAGAAAAGAAAAACAAACACATCGAAATTATATATTGTAACATAACACTCTTTCTTCTCTGGCCGGATAGGCTCGTCTTGAATCATAATTAAGCTTGATCAGATAGAAGAGAAAGAAAGCGGCTTTTTACATCAATTGATCTAAATTGGATCTCTAAACAACCCCTTTTGCCTGTCGTTTATAGTTATAATATGAAGTAATAAACATCAAAAATTACGGGATATTTGTTTAGATGAATCTTGATTCGGATCTCCCGGATGAAACAACGAGCATTGTTTGAGCTCAGCTCATAACATGAGTCCTTTTGAAAACAAATAACTGAATCTTTGAAATTATCTCCAGTGCCGGCTCTGCATTTCCGCACAACTGTGCTTTTTAATTTCAATCGCAAGTCCTTACCTGCTAAGTAATTTGAATATATTAACAAAATATTTAAGAACAACATAACATCTATTTGGTTTTCTTTAGATTTTGTGAAAGATGCGAACAGATTTAAAGTGCCAGGAAATTTAGAAGGACTGCATGTTTATTTTTCAAGTGCGAAAATATTACTTGCGAGATTTCTCAAACGACATTTCCATTTGCAATCACCTTGTTTACCAACAAACGAAAAATATCCACCGTTATCTTACATTATCACACTGTGAATTTATTGAAACCCGCGAGAGGCTTCGATATTCGAAATTCAAAGACTTAAATTTGTCATTCGCAATAATAACATATCACCTTCTCTAAACAACACTGTATTTTGCAGTCAATATACTTTCAAGTAGCTTATAGAAAGTTAGGATTCGATCTAATTTGTCTTATAAATTGACTTGCCAAAATGTGTATTATAACCTTTAACATTTCTAAACAGCGCTTGTCATTTTTTCCCCCTCAAGATTGAATTGAACCAAAATTCCGAAAAGAATGTTCTATGCACAATTTCAAGTTTATCCAGTTTCAAAGATATACGGAAACGTGACACGAGTTAACGCAGTTTCCCAGCGTTATAAGGTCATTAGTTTTGCAAATTTCCTGAGGACAAATCGCGCTCTTTTGTTAAAATGCTAAAAGCTTCGTTTGATAACGTTTCGAATCTAGTCCTGTTTTTCAATACACATCACTAACGTCAGTTATTTAAATGAACTTCCTCCTTTTGAATTCACAAGAAAAGAGCTCATTTTCTAATAATGTGCTTAATTAAGGATCATACCCACAAAAATTGCTTGAAAATTCGTACAACTGTAGTTATATACCGCTAAGCCTCAATATTGTTATTCCTCTTGAAGTTAATTGTTAATTCATTTTGAATGGCAAAACGTTTTATTTTGATAAAACAACAACAAAAACAACGGGGGTTTTCGTGTGTAGCGCGTGTATATTCATTCAGGCGTATTAGACAATAACTACTACATTTGGGGTTGTGTTTTTCTAAACATGGCTTCTCTATGGAGATAGTAATCCTTCGCGGTTAGAGAGATATCCTGCGGAAATTACAATTGATTTATAAACAATACTAAGCAATGAATGAACCTCACCATTAACACGGTGTCTGGAGGTGGAACTGAAAGGTTTTGAGAAAATGTACACGAGTGACTAAATCTGAAGAGAAATATGGTTCTCTACACAATTCTGAATCAGAGAAAACTCCAAACCTCACTCGAGTGAAGTTGAGGCATCGTCCACACTATACCGGAGAAATTTGAAGACGCAGCTTTATTTCTACGGTTAGGCCTACCGTCCACACTAATCCGTCACGAAAAAGGGCCTTTTCGAAAACACTCTTCAAACAGAAGGAATTTGAAAACGGCTTTTCGTTTTTGTGCGGACGGAAAACATTTTGAAACCCGAGCTTTTCGGAAACGATGAAGTCACGATAATCATGTGATTTCCCCGACCGAGATTTCGCTCAAACACAAATACAAACTGACCGGTGATTGTTGCGTTTTTACATTCCTCCGGCGTGGTGTGGACGGAAAGCATTTGATGCGTTTTCAGAGGGAAACCTCCATTGTCAAATTCCCTCGGCGTAGTGTAAACGCGGCCTAAAACGAAGGTCAAAACAGGCAAATGGCACAAGATTCATTAAAGCTACATCTGTTATTTAAGTAGTTTCTGTCAAGGACTTCATGTCTTCCTAATTACTTCATTCTTGTTCACAAACGTCTATTTGCAACTTTGCCGTCGCCTTCGAACCCTTTCAGTGCTAAACAAAACTCGTTAGCGGTTCAAGGGAGACCGACTGAGGAATGTTAATAAATCATTTCCACTAAAAGAGGCGAATAAGGAGTTCCTAATACGTTGCATAAGCATTAGTTGATGAAAAGATGTTGTAAACTGATTAATGTATTAGAAAGTTATCCAGGAAAGTAGGAATTAGAGCGTGTTCATTATTTTCAAATCACATATGCATCTTGGTAAACCTTTAGTTTCTAAAATTTCGTTTACATATGAAAAAATTGAAAAAATAAAAAAATAAAAACATATAAAAAAATAAAAGCAGAAACGCCACAACGAGAAAGTACTTCTGTAATCACCGTAGCATTTACTAGAGGAGACATGCAAAAGGCTTTCATGCACCGACTAAAACGGTAGAATCGCCTTGCATGACATAATTAACAGTACCACATCAAAGTACTATTCAATAGCTTTCATTCGAAGGATCACTAGTGTTTCAACACGAGAGCTTCCTTCGACAGCATAATTAACAGTACCACATGAAATAACCGATCACAGCTCCTGATGATCAGTAGCTTTTACTTGAATACAATTTTTTCCACAGATTATATTGAGGCTAAAACCGGCAATCTTGTACATCATAATAAACGTGAAGGTGTGGTGCTTTTTTGAAATTGTCATCTGAATGATTGCTTGTCTTGAAGCAAATGGCATCGCGCACGCATCACTCTTGGGCATTTTGAATTAAGGTTCCGTCCACACTACGCCGAAGGAATTTGAAAACGCAACAATAACCGGTCATTTTGGATTTGTGTTTGAGGAAAACTCAGTCAGGGAATTCACATGATTATCGTCACGCCATCGTTTTCGAAATGTTCCGTTTTCAAAATGTTTTCCGTCCACACGAAAACGAAAAGCCGGCGTTTCCAAATTCCTCCTGTTTGAAGAGCGTGTTTGAAAATTAAGCTCCATTTTCGTGACGGATTAGTGTAGACGGTAGGCCTAACCGTAGAAATAAAGATGCGTTTTCAAATTTCTCCAGCGAAGTGTGAACGGGATCTAAGTTCGTTTAGACGGGGAGTCAATTTCGAAACTCGCGAGAATTTTCATTCGTTTCTCATATTCATCTGAAGAGCAATTGGAATCAATGGGCGGCCTGCGAGACAACGGTTGAACATTGAAGCTTTGTTTAAGCGCTCGCTAGCTACGCGTTATTCCATATAGAGCTTTGAGCTCTGATTTTCAATGACACTGAATTAGAATATGCATTGTAAATTTCATCTGAGCAGATTGTAAACTTCACGGTTTACACTGGTGCAAACATTGAAGGTCAACGATGAAGAATACTGAAGATATGTTATTAACCAAGCGCGCGGTCCGTTCTTGAGGAATATCTGCCCTAGGTCTTGACAGTACACAGATCAATCGTAGTGAGGAAAGAGTTCAGAAAAAAAGAAAGTCGCTATTGTCCCAGGCAGTCCCGAGCAAGGTTAATTAATAGGAAGTTCATTGAACGGTTAAAAAAGGCCATAAAAAGAATTGAACTCCATTAGTAGAATCGGCGAATCTCGGTTCTGTCTCTGTCGTCTTTTCGCTGATGGAAAACGATCGCTCGCACGTGCACGGTGCTTTTCAAATAGAAACATTTCTTGAGTATTGACTAAATTATGGCATATAAATGTGACTGTAATCCTTTAGAATGCCTACCAAGACAATTAGACTTAACTCGCTCCTGTGTCCTGTAAGTGATAGTCAACTTCGCTGATTCGTTGCGTATTCACTACTACTATTCACCAATAACTATCGTGATTTACTCTTGTCAGGCTGAGAACCTAGCTCTCTCCGCTAGCTTTGTCTCAAAGTTGTGAATAAGATTCGGAAAATCTATGGGTACTTAGCTACTTCAGCTCTTGTTATTTTGTGTCAGTTCGTAATAGGAATCGTAGCTAGAATCTCGCTCGGAGGTTACATCCGCTCGTTCGAATTCCTAGTTCACAATAAGACTCGGAAGATCTTCGAGCACCCCGGGTTTTTCAGGTTGTGCTTTTTCCGAGTTCACAAAAAGTATTCCGGCAGAAGATCTTCGGGTTTTCCATTCTATATCTGAGTTGACTCTAGGTTCTTCCGCTCTTTTCATTTTTGTGTTCACAATAAGAATCGAAAATTCTTTCACCTCCTTGGGTACGTTCGCCGTAAATCTTCTTATCTGACTTGACAGGATGATTCTCTAGCTTATTTACTCTTCGTTTGACTTTCCACAGAAACTGCCCTGGTTATTACCCACAGCAAGCATATTAGCAGCGTGCGGTCAATACGTATGTTATTTCATCGATGATGCTGTACAGCTTGACCTGGGAATACCGTGGCTGTCCATCCTTCTAAACATAGTTAGAGTCTTCAGCTTACTTCATGTGCTATACGGATATATATTGTTCCTTGTCATTATTCTGTTCGTCATGTATGTCACTGGTACCTCGATGAAGGAATTTAGAGGTAAATAAATACTAGTATCTTTTAGTGTTATAAAAAGCATGTTGCTCTGGCCGCAGCGACTCCTCGCTGAGTCCTCTTTAAGTCTTCTTTCAATTGACACGAGAAAATATTACTGGCTGTTAAATTCCGCCGTCTCCTCGAGTCGCTCAGCTGAAATATTGTTGCAAATTATAAGCAAGTTTTGAATTTTGCTGAATTTCCATCTCCTTCCAGGAATATTGTCTGACTGTTTTCTTCAGAATCCAAGTCTTTATACCCTCACTTAATTTCAAAAGTTGATTCCTAAATTTAACACGGCTTAAGGATGAAAGTTTCTTAATTATAGAATCGCACTTCTCCAACTCATTATGATTCAACGAGTTTAAAACTGCGATGAGATTAGGATATCTGATGTACCTGCCATTTAGATTTTGTGCTTTTATTTCTCCGTTTTCTCATTAGTTTTAGTTTCGAATAAGAGGATAGATCAACCCGCTCGAGACATTGCTTCCCCATAATTCCAAACACCTCGAGTTTTCCAATGTCAGTGCTCCACTGTGCGGGAAATCATTCTGTTCACTGTGTTCTGAAATATGATAAAACACGGTCTCTCTTGCTTGCTATATTACTGCAATCATAGTAGCCTTTCGGTATTTAAAGGCTTTTATTTATTTATTTATTTATTTGTTTGTTTGTTTGTTTATTTATTTAATTATTTTTCTGTTTTCTTGTTTTCAGACGGAGTGGAAGGGGAATTTCGTGAACAGCATGTCAGACTGACGTTTCGTGAGGCAGTGCAGCTCTTTGAACATAGATCACAGTTTATCAGAAGATCTTCAAATGCTTGCTTGGTAACGAAACATTTGTATTATCTTCTTTTCCCAGGGACAGGGGTGGGCAGAAAAATATGCTTTGCTGTAAAGAATTCACGGTGCTCAAGAAATATTTACTTTCACCTAACAACTGTTGCTGTTAGCATTATAATTTGGCATAGCCCAAAAATGTGTTTCCGTGATCCATTTTAAATTTCAGCGTCCCAGATTGAAGAAATACCGCGAATACTCTAGCTTCTTTTTGTTGACAATTATTTGGAACTACAGTGTTATTGTGTATGTATTTATGAGAGATTCACAGGAACAGTGATTAAAACAGGCCAGGTTTTGATAAGCTCCGAATTCCTTCCCTTCGGGGATATATTCTCTCAAACATGACAACATGCACGTTACCCTACCACCCATCACGCCTTCCACTGAAGACTTAAAGTAAGTTTACTTGATACATTTTTTCGTTTTACCATTTCTAGTTCATGTTGTGCAACCTCGTTCTGACAACAGTGCTGTCCTTTGTCATCAACGGCTACAACTTTCTGTTTTTCAATCGACGGGCAATCTATCTTTGGTTCGCGCTAGTTCCCTCGATATGGAGCATATTACCGCTGATCCTAGCAGCGTGGGCTACAGAAAACTACCAGGCCTACGTCGCGTCGGTCGTGAGGTCCTGGGGAGAGCACCCCGAATCGGACGAAAGCGAGTCCGAGGAAGAAGACATGGATGAATATCAAGAAGCGATGAAGAAGCTGAAAGTCAACCGCTCTCGAAGCGTTTTGATAGCCAGTACGAACTTGTTAAAAACGCTCAAGCGAAAGAGACTAATTTTACGGAAGGACAGACGCATGTCACTCGCGGCAGTGAGGCGCGAATCGCAGACCAGTGAGCCTAGACCCTCTCTGGGGGACGATACGGCATCAAATGGAATAAATCGAAATCTCTTGGGAGTTCAAAACCCGATGCGATTGGTCGATGTGGAGACCGGTGACGAAGACACCTTTTCAGAGTCACGGCTGCCTCCGACTTGCATTCTAAACCCAGGCTTCACGCCACTTTCAAGTGACCCACCGACCGCTAACAAACCTGGCAAGAAAAGCAAGTTTAATTTCAAGTCGTATGTTATGTACTTACAAGGCCTTATCAAGGAGGTGGGTTTCTCTGTGGGTGGAATGATCCTATCGTGGGAGAAGGTGTCTAGTATTGGTATATTATGGGTGTCGGTGCTTGCAATCTTCATCCAAGAGATCGTTTTTGGCAACAGAAAGAGCACGCTGCTTACATGACGCAGAATACGAACCGCTGTACATTGGTTGTAATTTCATCCCTCTATGCACGGAACGGTGAAGCAAGAGACTTCTAAAGACAGATCTATGTTAGCACTAGTCAAAGTTTACTGAAGAGAGCTCGAGTTAAATCCTCAGGTCTTTGCAGAAGTCTGAATGGGGCAACTTTCTCTTGCCTCATGTACAAGAGGAGTTTGGTTAAGCTGATTATAGAAAGCTAAGGAGTATCTTTCAAAATTTTCTGACAGTGACTTGACGATGGCTTTAATTTTCGAGATGCACTTTGTGCCTTGTCTGAGGCAAAGAAGGGAAGAGCAACCAAGGGGACTATCACAAATAAATTCTTTTGAAGTACAACAAAAACTCCGCTATCTCAAGTACTAAATTAGTTTTGTTCTATAATCGAACCTCCGCTACCGAATGCGGGCATCTGCCGTAGGCGGACACTTAGTAATGGTCCCAGCCACATACATACACTGCATTTTTAACCTCCCATAAGTGGACACCTCTCGTAAGTGGACACTTTTTCTGGTCCCGAGGGTGCCCGCTTACGGGAGGCTTGACTGTAACTTTTTTTGACGGTAACTTGATCATGAGGTATCTTTTGGCCAAACGTTAACGAGGACCGCAGCTCCAAGAAGGATTATCAGAATCGATAAATAACCAACAAACTGTGGACGAAACCTTTTTCATAATCAATCTGCCTTTTCTTCAAAGTTAGTCATTGATTAAAAATATCGTTAAAATTAAGCAAGAAAACGCACTGATAACACGTCATACTCGTGTTAACATCAGCCAGCGAAAAACGACTCGCAACTGACCGCTAAGAGCGCCTGTTACATGATCGAAATTTTATAATTAGATATATAACATTTATTTATATAGTGTGTAAAAATCACGAAAAGCACCTCAGGTGGAGTAATTTAGATATGACATCACATTTTTTTATATAGCAATTTCGAAAAATAGCGATCACATTCTCAACCAGTCCCAGTCAACTTAGACGTTTCTAGTCAGTGTAAACGTTATTAAAACTAATTATTAGCTAAGAGAGTGTATCATACATTAGTCGACACTGACAGAAGTGCCAGTCATTGACCGATAACAGTCAACTCTTAGCGTCTTTAAATTTTTTCTTTATACCCAACCTCGTTCCAAGGGCCTTTCTCCCTCTCGCCCCATTCCTCTCTCTCGCTCCTGGGGGCGGGAAGTAAAGAGGCCCTGGGAACGAGGCTGTTTTATACAGCGCTGGAGCGACATAAATCACGAGAGAAATTTTCCTTGGGGTGGGCTCAGTTTAGTTTTGTTTTCTCCGACTAAGAGTGTCAGTGTCTCTAAAAACTTTTGTTGAACAATTTGCTAGCATCGAAACGTTTTTACCGTTTCATAAATGCTGTTTTTTATTTCTACAAAGTCAACATCAAACACATCATTCCCAAGTGTATTGTTTGCGGGGTTGTGGCAGTATATTACACCAAGTATGCCAGTCTACTTATACATGCATGAAATAAATTGTCTATTTAGAAATAAAACACAAGTTTCTTTAATTTGACTTTTGATGTTTATTTCCTTTGGGACTACACCACTTTATTTAGAGAGGCACGTGGATCCAGGAAAACACCAGCGGGGTGGGTGTGAATTTTGAAAATTTACATCGGTCTGGACTCGCATCTGATTATGTGATCAGGAGAATCCCTCTTGTACTTATTCCTGCCAATCTCGAGTGTACAGTCTAAAATAAGGAGGTTTATGCACTGGACCCTTGATTCTGGACAGTGGAGGGCGCGTAGTGGAGAGAGTGCTTATCCGCGATACAGTACTTTCCTATACTTGACCAAACTAAAAAGTAACAGGGAGTCTCGTCTTCCGTAACTCAAGGATAAAAATCTCTTCCGTTAAATAGTTCTCATCTCAAAACTAAATAAGAGAACTGGTGTCAGAAATGGAATACATACAAACAGCTTATGAGGTGGGGCCTAAATCACTTCGGTCACCATGTTGGAGGACAAAGCAATACTCTCCAGCCAGCGGCACTGATTTCCACACGATTTTTGAAAAATCGAAGCGTGGGGGAAAGATTGCTCGAGAGAAATGCTGCGAGGTCACTACGTGCCGAACGCGAACAACTGGAATAGAAAATACTTTGTGGCAGGTCAGTTCTCCTCATGAAAGGCCTACAAAGCTTGCAGTTCACCACCCGGATGCTCTGTAAGTGAGCGAAAGGAGAGTGTTGGAGTTTCACATGCACTTTTGTATTTTTACTTAACCCTAGAGATGCGAAAAAGTTACGCAAGTGTTTTACAGACATTAATCAGCCTTGTTCTCATACGTCTCTAACAGCTAAGTCCTATAGCAGGTAATTATTGTAAATTCACTGATCAACAATGACTCCTAGTGGGTGAAGACACAAACATTATTTTCCTAAGTTAAACTTGTATTACGAGCCAGATGGTCAGCCGTTCTGTGCGTCCCTAGTTTATCTCAACTTCTTTCCCAGGATCTCTCTTCCAGGGGGCGAAAAGACAAGATACCCTGGGACGAGATTGAGTTTCTCCGTGCACCATGCACATGTGCCAGACATAACAAACAAAAGAGCAAAACCGGACTCGCACAGCGACCGGGCATAGATCCTGCAGCTTCCATTACAGACCAAGTGAACATTTCTTAACCATGACGCTTACAATTAATAACACCAGATTTTTTATTAACCTTGCTTCATCCAAAATCTAAAAACATATTTTACAACCCTATGTACAGATCCTATGATAAATAAAATTGTTATATAGCTGGAGTTTAGTCCGATTCTGGTCACAAACCAGAGGTTTCTTTGACTTCTCCTTGCCTTACTACTTCACACTAAACTCCAACCACATAACAACACACTTAATTACTGGTCCCTTGGAAAACAGTTAGTTTTGTTTTCCCTCGAATCTCGATATTTCTCTTGATTTCGTCTCGGAAAGCATCGAGATTCTCGGGAAAACATAACTGTTTCCCAAGAGACCAGTAATAAAGGGTATATTGAAAAATTCCTTAACTAGTACAGTTACAATATGACAATACTATCAAGCCATAAGCTATGTTACGTTAGTACTTATTTCTATGACGCTTGCTAATAATCTTGAGGGACTGACATGTTAACTTAGTCTCTAGCTATTTAGTGAAACCTAGATAAAATAACTTAATATTGAAAAACAAAGCTAACTCTTTTTAAGGGATGTCATTTTATTTTATATCATTCTTTTCAACGCACAAAATTTACTTCGAATCGAGGGAACATTGACCAAAGTAATAATTCATTACGGTAGAAAGGAACACCACAAGATGTGATCATAAACGTGGGATTAATGAACAAGGAAGGTTCAAATTGGAACCCGACCATTTAAACAGTTTACGAAAAATCCTTTCTTTGAATATGATTTAAAAATTGTTTTCAAAGTGTGCTATTCACAGCATTCATTATGATATGCAAAGTTGACATACGTAACAACAATGCAGTTTTCTCGACTAGGTGAGCATTCTTCGCATTAGTTACGTAATAGCTCTTCAATAAATACCGAGACGACTTGTTCACTCCATTCGTGCTCGGTATTCCACCCGGTTTTCCAGCAGAGCGCGGATCAGGGAACAGCCCACCCTCCCACCCTCATCGCAAGGGTCGTGCCGCTAGACCTCCCCCCCTTAATCCAGGCTGTTCTACCTTGGCTTAGTACGCTGGTCAAGCATCCTAGTTAAAAATTTGTTTCATCAAAAGTTTACCAAATGGTTTTTAATAAACAGCTATTTTAAAGTTTCATTCAATTTACTCTTGATAATAACAAGTCTGTGAGTGTATGCATGTATCAAAGAGGACTGGAGAGGTGATGACAAAACCCGTTCTACATATAACCGTATTCAAACATGTGAAAATTTTACATTAATGCAAATGTGTACACAACATCAAATTAACAACAAACAAACATACAAAGCACTCACCGCCACAAAGCGATAAAAACAAATACGAACAAAAAAAACCTCCATCGCCCCACCCCAACCTCTCTTTAATTCATCTTCTTAGAGAAGTGGGTGGAGGGGGGGGGGGGGGCACTGAAAACACTAGCATTTCCTTCCCTCTCTCTCACCCCTCCCTACCCTAATGGGTTGTCATCCCGTATCCATTTCCTCCACTTGATTGACAAGTCTATGACTGCACGCGGCACACAGTTTGTTATTAAACATCTGTTCGATAAGTTTGTCTCTCTCTTCAAGCTGCCGCCTTAGCTTGCTGACCTCGTCTGTCCTGGCGTCCAGTTCTTCCTCTTTTTTTAACAGCATTTTCCTTAGTTCGATGATCTCTGAAGCTTGCTCTTTGACTTTTTCATTGAGATAATCGCTCATTTGCTGTAGGAATTACCACAGCGACAGTTCAGTTACTTCTCTATTAAGTGTACCCCAACAAATAGCTGTGTCTACTTCCTAGTGGAAGCGAGATGGTTTACAATTTAAAGGAACTGAGAGAGCTCTAGGGTCCTAGAGGAGAGCGACGCTGTTCAGCGAATGGCCCCGAAGTTCTTTTCTGACTAGGTTCTCGAAAAGTTGCAAGTGATCGACTATCGGTGTTTCCTTAACTTGAATGAATGAATGACAACTTTATCTAAGTCTCAGTCTTAATAGCTGAGCACAAGTGCTCTACTAATTGGGGAGACTAAAATATAAAGTAAAATGTATTCACCTAAGATTTAGTAAAATTAAGAAAAT
>Ga0126339_10000965_pt1 | contig 18076 bp, 14 predicted proteins | sample OrbTmetagenome_2_FD_92532 | JGI IMG/M metagenome (GOLD analysis project Ga0126339, IMG submission 92532) | Coral microbial communities from Petempiche,Puerto Morelos, Mexico - Orbicella T R C metagenome | ecosystem: Host-associated > Invertebrates > Cnidaria > Coral | place: Petempiche,Puerto...
ACAAAAAAAAAAAAAAAAAAACCACGGGTAAACCTAGAACCGCGCTCGGCCCATGGCCGCGCGGTTAATAACATACATTTTGACACCGATCCTGTGGTTACATATAACTGAGATATCCTTACAGTGTGGATGTAGGTATCTTGTAAATAGGTTCAAATCTGGTGTCATGAGCAAGTAGCAAATTTATGAGAGCAAGCAACAGTGGCAAGCCAGAGAGAGAGTCTGCTCTGGTCTTCAGTTGGATCGCAGGCTCAAGCCAGGTTTTCTTATTGTAATCAGGAGTTCTGCTCTTAGGCTTGCCTATATCTATATATTAAATAATTTTAAATCAGTTTTACACAGCAAGACATTAGTACTTTAATACCTGTTTGATGTTTTTGTTTCTTTCCACCGCGCCTGATAATTCTCTTTATCCTATTCCAGATCAGTGAGCTTGTGTTATCAATGCTGAACAATGGTGGGACCACATGTTTCCCATATTCCTTACCAGAAATCTTCCTCTGTATTTCTGATTTCATCTCTGCAATATCTTGAGGAGATTGTTTGTCAGCATGTGTGCCTACAATGAGTACCGGAGGTCGCAGATACTGCACCCTACTTTCAGCATCAATATCTGGTTCTCCTTTCACTTGTGTAATACTGTGAATTGTAGCAAGCCAGGATAGCAAATTCTCCAGATTTGTTTCTCTGTTTGGGTTTTTCAGAGAAATGTCACAAGTACCTTGTCTAACACACGGCTGAGCTTGCGCAAGTAATGGCTTCTTGAGATTGTGCACTAAAATATACAGTGCACGTGATGATAAGAAAAGTGGGTGAGAGGCATAGTACAGCTGCTGTCCAGCAAAATCCCACACATCCAAACTGGTAACAGATTCTTCTTTAGTGATATCACTTTCAACATGTTCACCTCTAACATAATCCAGGAACTGATGAACATACTTTGTGACATCATCAGGAGGTGAAGTGGCATTGATCATTACCTCAGGTTCATTCAGCTCAATTTCACTTCCACATTCAGGGAAATGTTCACCATTGTTAACATGGGACTGCTTTGACATTGCTTTTGCTTTTGCTTTTCTTGATGGTGAGGAAATTTCAGAGTCTACAATCTCCTCAACCTAGAATAGAGTATCAAACAAAAAGAATGATCAGTAACATGATAATTAAAACTTAGTCACAGGTACTTAGAAAAAGACCTAGGCTGACAGTTCCATGTCTTCCACACACCACACATTCAGATGGAAATTTCTTCTGATTTAAATGCTCCATCATTATGAATATTTAATTATTGATAGTTAACTTGCTCTAAGACAGGCAAGCATTAACTATCTAGCTGAGAGAGGTGATCTGACATCATAGTCAGAGGAAAGTAAAATGGAAACTAACCTACAGCAAATACATCAGTTCAGGTTGTTTGTTACATGTTGCAAACTAAAACAAAACAGGAAGTGCTTTTGTTCTTAAATTCTTAGATGACAGTTAGCCTGTTTCTGCTACTTTGAGATGTCTGCATTAAATATACATTGTGTAGTTACAGAAAATATCCATACCCCCATCACGGAGGGAATTTTGCGTACGCGCCCCCTCCTTCCCAGAATTTCCATTTTTTGAACACACAAAAAAAAACCCACCCCTGCGGAATTTCCACAAGTATAATGTACACCCCAAAAACCCTCTGGAAAAAATAGTTTTGGCAAGAAAGTGTGTTAATGTTACAGTAAATACTCCAAACACTTTTGCACCTCACTGCTGTTTATTCTCGATCGATCTTAAGTAGATCTTTCACATGAAAAATAGCAGCTTGAATACTTGTATGTGAGTTGCATTATATTTGAAATAAATTTTCTTTCTTCAAAAAGCACTTTGGAAGCTAACAAAGGTGAAGAATGTTCGTTGTGTGGAAATGGCCACCATTACTTGTTACCAGTCTACATGGAATCACCTCATGGACCAAAAAGCACGAGTAACTAGCCTAGTTTTTTTTCACATTGGTCTTCGAAGCTGTCGAGTCTTTCATGAAAATTATTTCTTTATAAAGGCAGAAATTATGTTACAATTTCACAAACTTGAGAATTTCTTATTCTTGTTTATCTTTGTCTGTTTGTATGTAATTTTGCTGCAAAATTGGGTTTTGTCATGAGTGTGTTAGCAATCGTGTTCATGATGGTGCCTGTTTCATCCACACTCATCATATCAGTCCTTCAACGGAAATTGTAACACATTTACAAAGGGACTTAGTCCTATAGGAAGGTAATTTCACAAGTTACCATTTTATCCATTTTCTTTTAAAGCATGCTAGATGAAATTGCAGTGTTATAGTTTTCTTTGTGTGTATCTTCAGATGTTACAATCGATCAAGAATAAACAGCAGTGATGTACAATGCAGATGGCTAAGTGTTTGGAGTATTTACTTTATATTTAACACACTTTCTTGCCAAAACTATTTTTCCAGAGGGTAGGGGGGGTGTACATAATACTTGTGGAAATTCCGGAGGGGTGGGCAAGTTATTTTTGCATTCAGAAAATGGAAATTCCTGGGAGGAGGGGGGGCTTAGGTGAAATTCCCTCCGTGGTGGGGGGATAAATATTTTCTAGAACAACACAGTAGTATTAACTTATCAAATTACCTTCCTATAGGACTAAGTCCTTTTGAAAATGCAGTACAATTTCTGTTGTAGGACCGATAAGATGAGTGTGGATGAAATTGACACCATACTTTTATCGCGAAAATGATCGCTAACACACTCGTGATGAAGCCCAATTTTACAGCAAAATTACATACAAATGGACAGAGATAAACAAGAATTAGAAATTCTCAAGTTTGTGAAATCACAGCATTGTTTCTACCTTTATAAGAAACAATTTTCATGAAAGACTTGGCAGCTTCAAAGACTGATGTGAAAACAAACTAGGCTAGTCACCAGTGCTTTTCGATCCACAAGATGACTCCATGTAAACTGGTAACAAGTAAAGGTGGCCATTTCCACACAATGCATGTTATTCGCATTTGTTAGCTTCCAAAGTGCTTTTTGAAGAAAGAAAATTTATTTCAAATATTATGTGATTCAAGTACAAGTATTCAAGCTATTATTTTTCATGTGAAAGATCTACTTAGTAGGTAAGAAAGGATTTTTGAACTGCTAGATCGATACCGTATTGAATTGAAGGGCATCTGGAAACTAAATTGACTGTCCAACCCCCCTCCACTCCAGAATTTCTTGGGTCTTTGACCACCCCCTCACCCCTAGGAATTTCTAATTCCCTCCATGGTGGGGGTATGGATATTTTCTGGAACCACACATTGTACCTCTAGACAAAAAAGTTTATTCATACTTGATGCCTGTTGGGATCATTTCTATCAATCAATCCTCCCTCTTCTTTAAAATGTTCTTCTTCTGTGATTGCAGTTGCTTCTGTTGCTGCAGTAGAATGTCCCCTCTCTAATTCTGTTGTTCCGTCACACAGGTTTTCTGCCACTATCCGTGATATATCTTTAGCACACTCTAGCAGTCCTGGTTTGACATGGGTGGAATGCCAGTTCTTAACTTGTTCAACTTCAATTTCACATGTTGAAGCCTGTACTTCAATTCCCTTAGTACTCTGTTCTTTAGGGTCAAATGGCAGGCCCAAGAGACTCTTCTTTAGACTGGTTTTACCAGCACGATCCTGACCAATTAGTAATATGCGGCCACGGTAAACATTGACAAAGCCATCTCTTAGAGCCTTTTCATAAGCCAGTTGTGCTCTTTGTCCTTCTACTCCTTGTTCAAATACATGATCTGATATAAAAAATTATGTAAGAAAGATATTCTTGTCAATTACTATGAATTATAAAATTAAATATAGCTTATGAGATTTTAAAGATCTCAATCAAAAAGTGTGCAAGTCATATAGTTTAAAACTTCATACATGTAAGATACATGCAAGACGTATACAATCATGTAAAATGAGTTAATGAAAAAATACTCTTTCTTATGTCAATGAAGAGGAATGGAATTTCACACCTTGTAAAGATATTTTTTAACCATTTGCATGTGCCATTTAAACATAAATTGTGTAAAAGTTGCCTTCATAAATGAGCTGCATTCCCAAGTCAAAACACAGAGAAACTATACAATCAGTAGAAGTATTTCCATTCTCTGCTAATTTGAATTTTTCTACATTTTGTACAATTTACATGTATAAAGAAATTATTGATATAAGATGCTCTTTTGTTTGGGGTCGGCCTTCAGTTTCACTCAAAAGCATTGATACAAATATTGATAGCCAAGCATGGAGAAAGAAGTCTTTGTGTAGTACAATTACCAAATTTAATTTCCACAACGTCAAAAAAATTTTATACCCCTTGACAAAATTTTAAAATTGTTTTAAAACTCACAAACAGAAACAAGGATGCCTATATAAATCATGCAGTTAAAATTAAACTTTCCCCAATAACAATCTTGAATACATGTAAGCTACATTTATTTAATACAGTTCTTCTCAGGGCAAAAGATACACTAAATGGTCAGCAGCACATTTGTTATTTCTAAGTTAAACTGTATATCTATTTCACTCACTATGCTCCTTAATTGACAAACAGTTGAAACATCTTTGTATAAGCAGCTATACATGTTGTTTTAACATTTAAATAGAGTCAGTGTCAAACAAAACTTTGAAATAAGTATACTACTCCTTGACAATTATTTCAAAAATGTTTTACTACCCATGAACAGTAATGAGGATGCCTATATCATGTATTTAAAGTTAAACTTTCCACAAAGATAATCTTAATAAGCCTCATATGTATATCAAATATACTTCTTCTAAAAGATACACTAAAAAAACCAGCAGCACATTTGTAATTTTATAATTTCTACATTAAACTACTTGTTCCAATATTTATTTCATTCACAAGACATAAAATAAATTACAAATAATGAGCATTTCATATCTTTACCTCTAACATCTGTGTAAAACTTCATCTTATTCTGTAGCCTCACAACCTTTCTCATTTCTTCCCATGTTAGAGGATTACCAGCCACAGGCAGCCCTACCAGCTTCTTCAGTTCACCAATCTCATCAGGCAATGTAGTCAACTGGTTATTTCTCAAGTCCAGTACCTGGAGCTCACTGAGATGTTTCACGTGTGATGATAAAACTGTCAGCTTGTTGTAACTCACATCCAGCCCCACCAGCTCCTTCAGTTCACCAATCTCATCAGGCAATGTAGTCAACTGGTTATATCTCAAGAACAGTTCCCGGAGATTCTTGAGATTTTTAATGTTTGAAGGTAGAACGGACAACTGGTTGTTACTCACACTAACCATGGTCAGGTTACTCAACTCACAAATACTGCGAGGAAGTTCTCTCAACTGGTTCTTGTTTAATCTCAGTGTTTTGAGATTTTTCAGCTTGTTAAAACTTGTTGGTAATTCTTTCAGATAATGATCTGACAAGTCAAGTCCCTCCAATTCAGTCAGGTCACATACTGCTTCAGGAACTTTTGACAACCCTTTACCACTCAGATGTAGACAGCTTTCTCCATTCTTGTTTGTATAAATCTTCTTCCTCAGCTCCTCTGCTGACATTTTCTCCATTTGTATACAGTGATTCTTACAATGGTTTGGATGCTTTCTTACCTCTGATAAGTATCTGAAAACACATGAAAACAAAAATTACCATCAATTCATGAAGCTTCCAGTGATTTTACATATGGGAGGAATCTGATAGAAATCACATAACAATTAGGCTAAGCAATTTGAGTTTATTGGCCGTTATATTTTCGCTAAACAATGTAAAATTAGCAAGAATGTCAGTATTAATATTAACACAGCCTGCAAGAAGCTGTTATTAAATACAATGATTAAATTTAGATGACATCTTCAATACAAACGCCTTAGCTGATCGTCAGTTCCATGACGTGACCGCTCTCCATTCGTCCAACTCCGTTCAAAATCTTGACGGCTTCAACTTTAACAAGCTACCTTAAGCTACCTGTTTAATCTCAGTGTTTTGAGATTTTTCAGCTTGTTAATACTTTTTAGTAATTCTTTCAGATAATTATCTGACAAGTCAAGTTTCTTCAATTCAGTCAAGTCAAAAACACCTTCAGGAACGTTGGACAACCCTGTATCACTCAGATCTAAAACACTTTCTCCATCCTCATAAATCTTCATCCTCAGCTCCTCTGCTGACATTTTTTCCATCAATATACAGCAGGGCTTGAAATTAACTTTTTCGTTCGAGAGCCAGCTGGCGACTAAAGGAAAAAGTTTGGTCGCCAGATCATAAATTTTGGTCGCCAACCTATTTTATATATAACTTAATACACAAGAGCACGATTTTATACGTTACTTCGCATGCAAGAAATGTCACAATTGAAGAGCGAAAAACAATTAGAAACAACACAAGTAACACTTAGTTACAAAGCTACCATTGTTCTTAGGTGATATGTCTCTGGTCCAAAGGTGATGGTTGTCTCCATAGTCATTTTAAATGAAGCGAAGCATAAAAATGTTTTAAGGGTCTGGTTTTCGTTGTGAGACAAACCCAGGTCTTTGCATATTTTCCCTTTGCTACTTCTTCGAAATGCCATTCTTTATTTTTGACTTGTTTTCCTAGACGCCTGGAATTAAGCTAGTTCCTAAGATATTATATCCTTCGGCAGTTTGGTGAAATCCACTTTCCCTACATCAACAACTGATGAAGGATTCAAAGTTTGGATTAACCTTTTGGCTGAATCTTCATTCCCCGCATGTAAAAACTCACGTAATTCCTTGACTGATTGGAATCTGCCGCCATTTTCGTGGCAAATGAAAAGCACATGATGTTGAAGTGCGCCTGCGATCCCAGTTTCGGAAGAAGCCGCTGAAACGATATGGCGTGCTGTGAACACAGTATCGACATGTTGAAATACATTCAATTTTTTTCGATTATCTTGTAATATTCAGACATTATTTTACTGGGGACGGAAAAGTGAGTTGTATACTAGCTACCATATCCGATTGATTTCCTAATATAAAGATTTAAAAACAAAAGTTGTGTCGTGGTTTTCTTTAGTTCTTGGACAAAATGCGAGTCACCAGCTGGTGACCAGTTCTGAAAGTTAAGTTGCCAGTGCTCAATTTTTGGTCGCACTGGCAACCAGTGAGTTGCAATTTCGAGCCCTGTACAGTGATACTTACGTTTTGGATGCTTTAATTCTTCCTTCTGAAAAGTAAGTCTTATCTGAAAACACATGAAAACAAAAATCAAGCTTCTAGTGATTTGCACATGAGAGGAATCTGGGAGAAAACACATGACAATTTGGCTGAGCAATTTGAGTTTATTAGCTGTCATATATCGGCTAAACAATATATTAGAAAAGAATAATTTATATGTCAGTATTAATATTCACATAGCCTGGAAGAAGCTTTTATTGAATACATCTAGTAGTAATCAAAGATTATGAGTGCATTTGATGCCGTCACTTTAATATGTATACCTTATGAGTTCACTAGCTGACTTTCAGCTTCAGTCTATTCCTAAAATCAACATTTTCCATCAACGACCGAGGCTTTACAGACAGATATACAGTAACATAGTGTCATAATCCATACCAGTGAGGTCAGTGAAGAGGTCTGGTGTATAAAATGCGATTTTTCACAAAAATATTTACTTAGATAGATAGATAGATAGATAGATAGACAGATAAATAATCTTTATTTATCTACGGTACAAAATTCGTCAGCTTTAAAAATACCTAATACTAATATAATGAAAAATATTTAAATAAAAAGCTGCTTTCCACGAATGCCATGCCTTACAGTTCTTCTTTGAGTAGTCGTTTGAATTGCTCAAGGGACTCTGCTTCCCTTAAGTTGCAAGGAAGACTGTTCCACTGTGCCACTATTGCTGAAGCTATTTTTATAATAGTCTGTGCATGGTAATGGAACATTGAGTTTATTCTTAGAGTAAGCCCTCTAATTTTGTGCTTAATATTTTCACATTGACTGGTAATGTTTAAACATAACCCTAAGTATAAACCTAAGTATATTTTTTACGTACATTATTCTAAGCTGGAAGTACAAATGTAAGTGAACATTTGCAATCACGAACTCGTTTATCGCAAACAAGCTCTGTGTGACTGATTCAAACGAGCGATTTTTGCTTTTAGTAAGAAAGAAGCATAGAGAAACGAAAGTAACCATTCAAATTCCATGAGATGCAAATGAGTGGCCCAGTATTCTTCATTCTAACCTGGATTTTGCCTTTAGAGTACTTTTCCACCGATTCCAGACAATATTCAGCAGATAAACACATGGAGACGGGACAAGCATGTGGAGATGCGCCCAACGAGCATGGACATGACGTAATTTGCCCCTGAAGAATTCTTTTGGCAGGTGTCAAATTGGTGTCCCCAGATTCACAGGAAAACTCAATTTCCTTCCAATACCAGATTAGAACTGCGTTCTATCAAACGCAATAATTAAATTAAGAAGGCATCTGCAATACAAATGCCCAAGCTTCAGTTCCGTGGAGCAATTGCTCTGCGTTCGTCCAACTCAGTTCAAAATCTTGACGGCTTCAACTTAAACAAGCTACCTTATGAACTTACATGTAATCTATAACCTTCCACTTTTGCTTTGTATTGTAAGTGCCATTCACAATTTCACTGTTTTTTTTTATACCATAAATAAGGTGAAACTTTAATTCAAAGTTTCCGTTTCAAGGAATTCGAGCCGGACTTAATCTCACCACAGGAATTCAGCTTACGGAGCTTATTGCTCGATAACATCAGGGCGCAGAAAAGAATCCCATTCTTTCCTGCGCCCTGTTCACATGCACCAGCTGACCTTATATACGAGCTTAAACTAAAAGCTGGCTGAATATAATTCACGTTAACTGAGCATCTATACATTAAACATTTCTTACCTTGGACTGCAATAACAGGAAACAGGCGATTCCTTTAGATGTAGCTGTGTAGAAGTACTTTCGCTTTCAAGAAAACGCTGTCTCCTTCACAGGACTTTCTTAATTTGTCTGCTGCATTTTAATGACGCACGCGCGACCACTTCTTCATATATGACAAGATCTCGGATTTACTCTTGACGTTTCATTGCGGATTACATTACATGCGTGTTACATGAAGCATCGTTAGTCTGGGATACTTTCGGGTAGAAGATTCGTTCCTCAGGGGAATAATCCAACCAATCGAACACGAGAAAAGGACAAAGAAAACAGGTCGTGTCGTGGTAAAAGACAGCTTTCGGAGGATACTCGGAACCAATTAAATACGAGAAAACAAGAACGTCTAATTTAACATCAACAATCATGAGCTTTTGGAGGAGGAAAATGTGGGTGTTTAATGCTTGGTAAATTCTTGCTAGGTGAGTGATCTTTTCGTTTTTGTCAAAAACCATGTGCTTTCGAAGAAGGAAATCTGCAAAGATCGTTGTCTGGGTCGGCTCGTTCCAGTATATGTGTATTAAACACCATTGTATTAAAGTGGTCTCGAGGTGTTTCTTGCTTGCTGGGTGAGTGATCGTTCTCAATTTGTGATGGATTTCTTAAAGTGGCACTATGACGAAAATCGCATCTTTCCTATCAAAGCCATTCAAAATATAAACAGGTAGTCTGTATGAGAAGAAAAATGGTGTTTACTATTTTCAAATATCTCTTTTTGTTCCAGAGATATTCAAGTTTTTAAAATATGCAAATTAGCCAAGTGATCACATCATACACTCAACCAAATTTTGATCAAATATGATGAAAAAAGATATCTCAGCCAATTTGTATCAGAAATGTTTAATTCTTTGCAGTAAGTTTCTACTAAATGTGCTCCACAATATGAGCTCAACAGTTTTGTCACCATGGCAACATACTGGGTTCTAGACTTCCCCAATATTAAAGGCTTTTCTGGCCACCTTTGCCATTCCATTTTGATACTTGCTAATGGTGCCTCATATGCGTGATCCAGCAAGCATATAAATATGTTACCTTGAATTTGTGGCCTTGTTTAACCTTTTTTCAGCTGAAAATCATTAACACATTGAAATCAAGTGGGTAGGGACTGGAAAAGAGTGAGTTGCCATGGGAACAAATTTTTTTATAGCTGTAGATGTGCTTCCTGTAGAACTCTGAGCCTACCAAGTTTCAATGGTCTGTACTGCAAATTGGCCGAGATAGCTCCATTTATATACTTGATATAATATAGTGTATGATGTCATCAGTCATGTCATTTGCATATTTTACACATTTTTCAAACTTAGATATCTCCGCAGCTAATGCAGATATTTGAAAACGGTGAATGGCATGGCAAATGAGTATAAAATAATTATGGTATGTAAGGTCTTTACACAAAATGCGACTGTTTTTTACTAACTTTGTCAATTTTTAAAGTAGTTGGATTAGCTGTTGTTCAGGTAAAATTAAAAAATCAAATTGCTGCACCAAAGGATATTGGGTATCAAGACTGAATCTTTTGAGATCAGGTGCAAGACACTACCTGAAATTGTTCCCCAAACATGAAGCCCCCCAAAAAATATCTTCTAGAGAAGAGAAAGTATTTTATTGTTACTGCACATGGGTTAATACCAGACAGTTCCTATGGTTCTGTCTGATCCATTTTTGCAGTGTAAATAAAGTGTTTACTTGGGTGATGTTGAATTAAATCCAGGCCCTTTACAAGATGTGGACAATCAGACCAGATTGCCAGTAAATTCCTTGACATTGCCTGACTTTCGATAGGGACAGTTAGGATTGATAGCTGTAGATGTGGGTGTTGCAGGTGACTGCTTTTTTTTTAGAGCCATATCACATCAATTGCTTGGTAATCCCAATCATCACTTTTACATCAGACAAGCTGCTGTTCAATACCTCATTCTTACATAATTCCAGAAGAAGCTGTGATCCTTTGTTATTATGGTAATTTGTAGAGACTGTATAGTAAAGAAATCAAATCTTCACATTAATTTATTCACTTTGCCTTGAGAATGGTGCCATGATGACGCCAAAACGTCGGCAATTAACTTTAACATTTACGTAGTATTTAAAAAAGGCTCACAGGCATCAAACCTCCAGACTATGTTGAGAGATTCCCAAGGGATTTAGGAAAACGTTTTGCTCACTTGAAAGCTACAGAGTTACAGTCATGGTTATTGTATTATGCACTTCCTTGCTTGTCAGGTTATCTTTGTGCAAAGTGCCTTAAACAATTTAAAATTTTTCAGAAGCAATTCCCTCCCTTCTTGAGGACTGTATAACTGAGGCTGACTTAGTGAGGGCAGAAACTTTGCTTGATTCCTTTTATAGTAAAATTTTCAACACTGTATGGGAAGGAAGTTGTGGGCTTAATGTTCTCGATGTGGCTGGTCACTTGGTGTTTTATGTCATACTTTGGGGACCGATATTTTTATGGAGGTGTTTTGGGTTTGAAGATTGGAATGCTGTCATTTTACAGGCTGTTCATGGTACTGGACATGTAACTTCTCAAATTCTGTGCGACAACAGTGCACAACTCCAGCTGAAGCGTTTTTTTTTTTTTTTTTTTTTTTTTGAACAATGCCTAAATGTGAGGCTAAAGATTATATATCTAGGTTGATCAAGCCAACAAAGCAGTAGAAAATAATGCAAAATGCAAAAGATTGTACCATTTTTGGAGCAGTTGTTAATTTACCTGAATTAACTGGGGAAGGGTTACACTTAATAAAGAAAGTGACTGAAGAACAGGATGTGACTCAACTTAGTAACACTCTTAGGGTTCAGCATGGGTTGGAAAGATTTTATGGGAAAGATTATAAGCGTATGAAGAGGAGAATTTTCTATGTTGTACTAAAGAAAGAAAGGTGAAATGACAGCAATTAAAGATTTCATTTACTGTAAAGAGTGTAAATGTGTATTTGCTTAGCTTGGCATTTTATTCTTGACAATGACTGCTGCTTTTTTTCACAATCTGGTCATCACATACTGAGAGTCAATGAAGTTGATAGCACTGTTGTAAGAAGTAAAACAAGTTTGTGAAATTCAGGAAAAATTGTTTTTGTATCAATTTCACAGAGGGTGAAATTTGTCATTCGTATACCAAATATGCATGGACATGGGATTCTTAACTGACCAGTTTAATTTTTTCTCAAGGTTCGGTTTATATCAAGGTTGTACATAGGTTAAACTACTCGTGAACCACTATTGTTTTAGCTTCTCTGGTGTAGATATCAAGTACAAGTATGAAGACGTTCACACTATGTGATAATATAGTTATTAGAGTGGCCTGGCTATGAAGCCTGGCAAACATCAAAGGAGCAAACAAAGATGCCAAGATTTATGTCGGAAGGTCCACAACCATACAAAATCATTTGTTTTCCGCTCATACACTATGCAAGAATTACGTAACCAACACGTTTCTATTGGTTAGTTCCTCAGTATGGAGTAAACAACTATTGTGTTTTGTGCACAGTCAATGCCAAAAAAGCAAACAAACATACAGCAAAGAACTTTGACAGGTTTCATTACCATTCCCCTCTTTTAACTGTGGTAATACTGTCCATAATATAGTATTGAAACTAAATTTATTTGCTTAACACTTCTTTACTATAGTACCAGTATTCTTTGTCACGACCAATTATCATCAAAACATGTTCAATATTGCTAGTAGCTAAGAATCAAATTTATTTAAATTTGTTTGGTGAAGCTGTATTTGTATGACTTTTAGTTTAGCAGGTTTTCAAAACGCAAGAAAAAAGGGTTGTATTAGCAGCTTATAATGTAATTAATGACTTTGCATTATTTTAAAGCAGAATGGTACAACTGTGTAGTAAATTGTTTTAAACTGAGTGCAAATATTGAATACTATTTATTAAGTTATTAGTTATTAATAGTTATTATTATTAATGAAAAATTTAGAACTGTTGATAAATTTATTTTTGCAAATTCTTAAATACCTGGTATACATGACTGTATTAAGGGGAATGGGGAGCCCATTGTCCAAAAAAAAAGGCCCATGGGGTCAAAAAGATTGTGTTCCCTCTTTATTCAAGCAAGAAATAACCTCCTAGCCAAGATTGTACTTTCAACACTGATGAGGCTTGCCATCCAAAATGTAAATAGCCTCAAAAATATATACTGCTGACATCTGTTTAACTAATTGAAATCATCACAATGTTTGGCGTGCCCATATTTCGAACATGGTCAATCGTGGTTAAACATGGTTGATTCAAGAGCACAACATCTCGAACTGTTGCAGTCAAATTCCCTGTAATTACTTCAACAATTTAGCAATTGTGTTGTATCTCTGTCACTTCTTGTTCATCACTGTGGTCTTAAAACTCTTGCTTTCACACAATTTTTGAGTGTTGTTTGTGTGAGAGCCTGAATAAAATTAATGAAGTAAAAATTGTAATATTGTAATCCCCCTCAATAAGCCTAGGTGCTTTTGGGGAAAACAATGACAAATATGTTTAAATAAAAAAAACCCTCTAGTTTTCAGGCATTTCAAGCATACCATGTCTGGACATGGTTTACCATGGTCCCACATAACTCTGTTATCTTAAGGTAAATGAGGTGATATACAGTACAATCATGGTGTTTAATATTTAAGAAATAGAAAACATGTTCTGTGTTTCTATCGAGTTATAGCAACGCGAGTGGAAGTTTGGGAGAACAAGAAATGCTGTGGGAACAGGGGCTGCAGGCGAGTGTTTCCACAGCTTTTTTGAGCTCTCCCAAACTTTCATGAGTGTTTCTATAACTTGATAGAAACACGGAGAACATGTTTTCTATTTCTTTTAGCAAACACCGATGAAACAAAGGAAAACAACTTGTTAACTTTGATTATCAAAAAGTACATTCTCTTTGTTCTTGCATCATTTCCTCAACAGCTCGTGCTAGTTCTGTGTTTCTATCAAGTTATAGAAACATGACTTTTAACCAATGAGAATGCTTATTTTCTTAGGACTGTTTTCTAAATGGAAATGTTTGAAGAAAATATACTGTTTTGATATTTACTACAGTAACTGCTTTTCAGTGAAATAATAATTTAATTAATTTTGCCCATGGTTGGCAATGAATCATGGTCAAGAGTGGAATACACACCATGACCAGTCACAATGGCCACATTAACACTGCCAACCGTGGTCAAACTTGGTTGGCAGTGAAAAGCCATGGTACCATGGTCAACCTGATGCAGGGGTGACAGACTCGCAGCCACGCTGAAAAATAGTTGTATACTTCCTTCACTCTTTTGAGATGAAGAGCCAGAAACAGGAAAAGATCACATTCCCAAGAATATGGCATTTTCAAAACTATTTTGCTATTTTCGCTATAAATTTAGAGCGATGAACCGTGAACGACAGTTTCTCAATAATTGGATTTCACAATCAATTTCAGACCATTTACTCTAGCGGGGAATGCGGAAGTACATTTATTATTCCATTATGGGAGAAAAAGGTTTTTAACACGAAGATAGTACTTATCAAAACAGCCTCTTTTGTTGAAGTTTCTTATACTTAGCAAATTAAGTAGCCTAAGCCATGTATTACACTGTGATAAGACACGGCGGGCATTTGAGAACAGGAAGGAAATGTAGAAAATGCGATCTGTAGGTCAGTGTTCTCTACCTTTCTCGAGTGTTCTCAAATGTCCGGAGTGTTTAATCACAGTGTAATACGTGGCTTAGGCTCCTTCATTTGCTTTATGATAAAGGTAATGTGGCGAAAAACAGTAAAACACGCTTTTTCTACGTTTTATACTCTGATAAAGCATGGGTTTTCAACCAATCAGAGTGCACGCATGGTGCTATCTATATTACAGATTTAATGATAATATAGATATATAGGACCCTGCACGTACTCTGATGGGTCAAAAACCCATGTTTTATCAGAGTATAACACATAGAAAAAGCATGTTTTATTGTTTTTCGCACGCAAAATCTATATCATAATGCAAATGAAGAAGTCTAAGCTGTGTATTACACTGTGACAAAACATGATGGGCATTTGAGAACACAAGGGAAATGTAGAAAACACGAGCCACAGCCGAGTGTTTTCCACATTTCCCTGGTGTCCTCAAATGCCCTTCGTGTTTTATCACAGTGTAATACAGAGCTTAGACTTCTTTATTTGTTCAATAAATAATTCATCTACCTGAGCAAAATTATCTGCGAACTTTTTACTCCTCACTTCACTGCACTTTATAACGTGCACAAAAAAAAGCAAAACCCTTTCAATGTATCGCGACTCAAAGTTCACATGACACGAGCAGAGAACTATTGGGTTCTTTGTTGCATAATTTTCACATGTTTCAAGTGGGCATTCATGTGCAACATGATATGTTTTCCCAATGCATCATCTGGGCAAATTTGCTTTGCAATTTGAAGATACAAGGTCATACAAGGAGATAATGCATAATGTAACCAGCATAATCATGTTTTCTATGGCCTGGTTCATATGTCTCATTGCTGTCAAATTCAATTCAATTAAGTGCGGCAGAAATACGACTGTTGATTCAGAGGTCGCACTTGTGTTGCACTTAATTCAGAATTAATACTGTCAGGTATGTTGACCAGTGGAAAATGTTTAAATTAAGAGTATTCAATATGGTGTACGAAGATACTGAGTGATGAAGGACTTAAATTTTGTGAAAAATCATGCCCTAATGGAACGAGAAGGAGAAGGCTGACAATGTAGCAGTATGTGTTGCAATATGTTCAGGTTGCATTGGGTCAAAAATGGCCACGTTCTTCTTTTTCTTTGGCAGGACCAAATTTATGCATGCTCAATACATTGATGTAATGTATGAATTGGATTCAACATGCTAAAAGTTCAACATTTGAATCAGTGTCGTATTTTTGTCGGATAATGCCACAAGACCAGGCGAACGTAAGGCAGAAATGTAGCAGTCTATTCAGCGTCACATGTCTGTCAAATTTACATCATTGAATTGAATTTGACACAGAAGAAATGCAACGTATGAACCGGGCCTATGACTTGAAATGGTCTTAATTTTTAAGAAGACTATTAGCCTCAGGGAAATAGCATGGGGCAGCAACAGTACTATATAAGCTTAAAAAATCGATGAAGCAGGTTCACAGCTGGTCTATTTGCCCGATTCCTGGCCCTTAATGAAACCCCTGAATCTGGTCGCGCGTTTCTTCTGATAGAAATCTTTTCTTTCTTGCAAGGTCTTTAACTCTGTGTTGAATCCATTGTCCAAAGCGCACTTGTGAGCTTCCTCAGCCTTCTTTTTGGCTAGTTGGAATTTTCCCAGACGATAACAAAGATCTGATTTGGTCTTCGAGAGAAGCATCTTTGTAGCTTTGGGGATAGTTTTACCAAATTTGGACTTGATAATACCAAGGTGTCTTTTAGCTTCTTTAATATCATTCAGTGGACAGTGGTTTTCTTGAGCCAGTGGGAAGGTTGAACAGCAACCTAGGTGTATCATTGCAAACTTGAGGTGGACATAGCTTTGCCTTTTCATCTGAACTCTCTTCCGAGAAGTTTGTTCGCTGTAATAGATGGCTCTGTGAAAGCAGTCCACCGCATTTTCTCGTGCACTGTTTCTCTCATCAAACGGAAGCTGGTTCATGCGATCCATCCAAACACAGCCGTAGGTCTGGTAGAGCTCAGCCCAATCCCCAGGCAGGTCGTATTTGTGTAGTAGATGTACACTGCGTTTAAGATATTCAAACAACAGGTCTATATTTGACTTGCTGTATTCTTGATTTCTTCTCATGTGAGCCACAAGTAAGTAGCAGGCTCTTGCTTTTATGACACGCCAATGTTCGACCGGAAGATCAGAATTTATGACCAACTCAAGCAGTTTCTTGGCATGTTCCCAGTTACCTTGGTAAGAGTAGGTTGCTGCTTCTTCTATCTTCAAGACCCAAACCATGCTAAATTTTTCTTTTTCTTCGTAAGAGTGAATTAAAAACTGGACAAGGCTATCGTGACTCTTAAAGTCTCCGTTATCTTGGAAAACCTCGATCATTTCCATGAGATCCCCGTACTTGCCATCTCCGCTCAGAATTCCTTGCACCTTGATGCAGCGAATCGGAAAGCAAACAGCAACCACTTCTTCCCGTTCAGCTCGTTTACTTTCTTGTGTTTCGTTCCAAGGCTCAACTTGGCGGTTCCTTAGTCTGGTACTGTAAGAGTGCAATCTGCTCAACCCCTGTCTGATGTAACTTCGCATTCGTTGAAAACCCGTAGTTAGCATTCTGCTATTTTTGTCACTCCCTTTTGTCGCACACTACGAGCGTCAGAATCGGATTCTTCTAGACTACTTCTGCACTGAGGCCTGTGTCGGTCGCAGTAATGATTATGTCGCTTGTCATACTTTCGTCCACAAGCTGCCCAAGCTCACAATGCGAGGAATCAGCTTTTTTCCCCTTCATGCCAACGTTTAGCGAAACGTGACATGTACGCTATTACATAACGACCGAAACGTGACTCTCGCCATGCAGCATATGCAGGTGTTGTGTAACAACGGTTTGAATTTTGAAAGGTTTGTGTGGGAACGCAACGGTTTTGGCTAAAAAGTCAATTATATTCTTATAATTTGTGAATAAAATCTACTTACCCTGTTGTGTGTTGTATTCTTTGTTGTTTGCCAGCTCCACAGGCCGATCTAACGCGATTTCGGCGAGAGTCACGTTTCGCGTAGTCAAATTCGGTCGTTATGTAATAGTATATGCCGTATATATCACGTTTCGCTAAACGTTAGCATAAAAGATAACTCCTCACAGGGAGCCCTCACATCCGTTTAGAACATGAATAAAAGATGAACCTACCTTTATCGCGCGTGTTTTGTGTTTTGTGGCGGCCATTTTAAATTTTTAATACGTGCGCGGTTTGCTAGTGCGAGGTCTGGAGCCGAAATTACGGAAGTCTGGGACGGGCGGGAAAATTCGCAAATTCTCGGGGGTAGCCGATCGCTCACCGAGGATAATAAAGTGACAAGGGATGAAACTTCTGCCTAGCTTTCGTCGTATGTCTCTGCCAGTTGCGGGGAACGGAAATAGGATGTGAAAGAGAGACCGGAAGTCAAAATGCGGGTTTCGTGACGTGCGTGCAAAGTGTTGCAACATGGCGGACCAATGGCCTCCTCTTAATGTTGCAAA
>Ga0126339_10000966_pt1 | contig 18073 bp, 16 predicted proteins | sample OrbTmetagenome_2_FD_92532 | JGI IMG/M metagenome (GOLD analysis project Ga0126339, IMG submission 92532) | Coral microbial communities from Petempiche,Puerto Morelos, Mexico - Orbicella T R C metagenome | ecosystem: Host-associated > Invertebrates > Cnidaria > Coral | place: Petempiche,Puerto...
TAATAGGCATTTTTTGGTTATTTAATTGGAAATAGTTTTTTATTTGAGTAAAGGCAGTGGGTTTTTTCAAAAGGTTTTTTTACCTTTATAATAAATTTCCCCCCCCCCCCCCCCATGAACCTCCACTGCAAGCTAGTTCCAGCCCAACACCAAAAATATGAACATGGTCTATTGGTTTGGTTTTAGTTTAATAACACTCTAAATGATGCAATCCTAACCTATTTCTACCGGCAAATCTTCGCAGTCTGAGAGCAACTCCTCTGAGCTTCCACGGGAAAGGACTTCTTGTGAACACAAGTCGTTCAAAACAGGGTTATGTTTGTCTTGTACCTCACCATTTACATGACCTTCTGATACAGATGAACCCCCTGAGGAGACAGTTTAAGGATCAAATAGAACCCATCGTACAAACCACCTGCAGGTCAATTGGTTAGTATTTAAACAATCTTATGACTGTCAGCTGCCATTTATATTTCACCTGAGTCACAATGTGGCCAGTCTTTCTAATCCAGATTATACAAACAATAATAAAAAAAAAACAGCAGTGGATGAAAGCAGTTGGGAATGCGTAGACAGTGAATCATTTATTACAAAAAGAAGTACTATACTCTTCATTGGCTGTAATCTCAAGGCAAAGAGCAATAAAATCTGGCAGGGGGGTGGGGAGGTTCATTTAAGGCCAGGCACTGGGCAAATTGACCAGCTAAGAGGATGATTTTGCCGGCTGGTTTGACTATCCAGAGGAAGATGTTCTGCCAGCCTGTGAAAAACCAGTTGCCCTCCCGCTGAACACATTATTTAATGAAATCGCTGACAACATTTGTTGAAAGAATATGGAAACACATCAAGACAATTTCCCTACCTGCCACAATGTTGTTGTCATCACATACTACATCAATGAGAGATGGATCAGCAGAGGACCAAGAATATGCCTCATCCTCAACTCCTGAAAAGCTGTATGAACTAGGCACAGTATGAATTGACTCAAGAGCTGGGTCATGATAACCATCCTGTTTGAGTTCTGAAAAACAAACCAACACTTTTTACAGGGCTGTCAATAAGGGCCGTAACCCATAGCACCTGTTACAGCTGAGCATGCTTGATGGGCCCTTGATATTTCAGGTTAACTTGCCTGTAGTTGATACAATTCACCCATGCCGTAACAAGTTTGTTACGGCTGTGAAGATCAAGGCTACAAATGAATCAAAACTTAGTGACAGCCCTGTTTTAAATGGCAAACATTTGTGGAAAAAACTTCCCACTGAAGTGACAGACCAACCCAGTGTTAAGGGGTTTGGGACCAATTTTGCCACTTTTTTACCCCAATAGTGATCTAGTTACATTTATTCTCTAGTTTGTTTTCCTTTACTTCTGCAGTAATGGGTTAATCCCTTTGCAGATTACCGATGAAGATGTAGATGGATGTCTGCAGTTATTATTATGTGAAACAGCTAAAACTTGAACAGTACTAACAGAAACTGTCATTGTCACACCTACCGAACTGCCACATGAAAGGCAAAGGATGGTGCACTCAAGTGAAGCAATAAATCAACTGACACTTGTTTGCTGTTGACAATTGCTGCTGTTGGTACTAGTGGAACAAACTGTCTCACAGGCAGTTCTGATACAGTAGAAAAGCTAAAACTTCCATACATTTTAAACACTGGAGACTCCCCAACACATACAGTAGCCTTAGCCTTTTATCCTAAGATTCTCATTAAAATTCTCCATAACAAGGGTAGACTGTCTCATTCAGTTACACATACAAATACTAGTTGACACATTTTGGAAACATGTCAAGACAAATTCCCTACCTGTGTCACTGGCCACAATATTGCTGTTATCACACTTTGTCTACTAGGGATGGGTCAAGTGCGGGAAATCCACCCTTGATCCATCCCTAGTAGACAAAGTGTGAGACAAATACTACACACACTGTCTACCTCGGATGAATCTAACCCTAATTCACAATTACAGTGCATGAGTAGACAGTGAATGCATTTATTTAAAAATACAATGTTTATACTATACTCTTGATTGGCTGTATTCTTAAGGCAAAGAGCAATGATATTAGTTGAGGGAATATGGAAACACGTCAAGACAATTTCCCTACCTGTGTTACTGGCCCCAATGCTGCTGTCATCATCCACTTCATCAACCCCTAGGGATGGATTAACTTCAGACTCCCCCCAAGGATCAAGTTCATCTTCATTAGCCTCAACTCCTGAAGAGTTGCATGCACGAGGCACAGTATGAAGTGACTCATCAGCTGAGTCAAGATAACCATCCTGATTTTGTTCTAAAAAACCAAACAATACTTTTTAAATGGCAAAAAAATGTCTAAGTCCACCATCAATTATTGTTATGTGAAAGAGCTGAAACTTAAACAGCACTGACAGAAGCTGTCATCAGGCTTTTCATTTGAAAAGTGGCCATCCAAAATGTACTATAGGGCCTACTCAAATGAGCAATTTATAAGACAACATATGAAAAATAAAACAATTTTCTTTAGAAAGTGGCCATCCACAGGATGCCTGGACACTCATCTGGCTAAAAGCCTGGCTGTCATTCATCAAACCCACTGAACAGTCACATAATAAACTATCCTCAGTACTAAAAGCTTTCTGACATATCAGGGCTGTGTTCTACAAATGCCCAGGTGCCATGGACAACTAATATTTGTCTTTGGGTGACTTGAAAAACCTACTTTTTTACATAAGCTTACACATGTATGCGCTGGCCACCCAGGATTTCATGGTTAGGAACCTTTGGGATCCTCAGAATTTTTCATAGACCACAGCCTCACTAAATTTTGGACTATTCTTGTTCTTCTCCTACACAGAGACAATACTTTTGCACTGGGGCAAATCTGATTCTGAGCTGGTTTAAAGTATATTTACAAAGATCAGAACCGGGTTGGGCTGTGTGCTCAGATGTAAAAGAAAAAACAAACTAGAAGCACCAGTTTCAAAGTCAATCTCACCAGTAGGTTCAATCTTGTGATCTTCATCAACATCTTCCTGTCTTTCCTTGGGGGGTGAGCCTTCAGCTTCCATTTCTTGAGAGCTTGGTAGACTAGCCTCTACAAGGCTTTGACCTTCCATTGAGCCAACAGAAAAAAGGCCTACATCTTCATCTGGACCTTTTATCTGCTCATCATAGCCTCCTTGCAGCTCTGGAATAGCACATGTTCCTCCTTGGTCATGTGTGTCATCAGAATTAGTAATGACTTCTTCGCCATCACTTGCTGTCACACTGTCGCCATCACTGGACACAATTTCTTTGTTCTTAATAGAGAGAACTGGACCACAGCTAGCAGCAGCTGATGTGTCAGCTTGCAAGCTTGCTTCCTCTGGAGATGAATCTGTAACAACTTCAGACACAACAGAGAAATCTGTTTCCACAGTTTCAGGTGGAATGTCTTTTGGTGCCTCTTGTGCACTGCTTTCATCCACCTGGTCAACCTCGGAACACTTGGCAGCTTTCAAGTTGTCCTCAATCTACAAAAACCAAATGCAAATTGCAAACTTGACTGCATGGCTACAAAATCAAAAGAAGTATCACACGGGCTTAAGAAGTGGTAGCCTGCGAGAGCATCCAGTTTCTTTTTTGGCTTGTTTCATGAACCAAGGAAAAACCATCTGCGAAACCAAGCCACAGATTGGTTTACGTGACAAAATGATAATGTCGAACTACATACACGTACGTGTAAGTTTAAAAGGTTTAAATAAAAAATGAAACATTCAACCTACACGTATAAAGATGTTACAAATTGTACAGTGTCATTACCAATCCAGTTCCATCTGAGCTTGTTGTACCATACTGCATATACAAGGTATATGGTAACCTTCAATTATATATAACCAGGGCAAGTTATAAGTACAAATATGTACTTGCCTCTTGGTCCCAGTCTTCCTGTGATGCTGGCAAACCATTGCTGGTTTCTTCAGGAGTATTCCACAAGGGTCCAGCATGAGTATTATTCAAGGGCTCAGCATCATAGCTTTTCCTGTCTCTGTTCTCTTGATCAGCAAGATAGAACTGGTGATCCTTCATTGCTTGTTGTAAAATGGACTCAAAATTACCACTTGAGTCAAATGCACGAACAATCATCTGTCCAAGCCTGTTATTAATTTCATAACCATCGGCAGCTTCCTCAAGATACCTCCTTGAGAAACCACAATTAGGTGTGATCACATCGGCAAAATAAACATTGCTTGCGTAGATCCACTTTATATCGCATCTTCCAGTCATCTTGCTACCAAATTTAAATGGATCATTGAGCTTTGGGCAGCTCTTTGTAGAGTCAACAGCTGATACCATCTCAGCCATCCCACAAAACATAGAAGTTCTTATTCCTGAGAACAAGAGGAAAACAGGACTCTGGTCTCTGCGTGCTGCTTCACCAAAGACACGATTTAACTTTTGGTTGGCATAGGCTGTGGAACACCAAATGTTGAACTTCATGCCCTCCACAATCCTCCTGATATCAGACCTGATCATCAAAAATCGTGCTCTGGGTAAGTCCTCCTGGCAAATCAAATTGAAGGAACATTTGGTCAGGATGTGGTTATAAGTTGTAAAGTCAACACATCCAGCCGGCAAATGAGTATCTGTCACTGCATTGTTAAAGCCGTCAAATGCATTTACAGGCATCACAGTGACTGCTTCATCCTGTACTGGCAGGTGTAGAATACCAGGAACACTATTTTGCTCCAGAGCAGAGTGAAGAGGAACCTTCTTCGACAGTCCTTCACGTTCAGGAGAAACCGGAACAAACTCTGCTGCTTCAGCACGAAGTACAGGCTTATCACCACCCACATTATCATGCTCCTCAACAGGGACATCTATTTTATGAACATCAGCAGCAACTTGATCAGTAACACCAGTCTCAGTGTTTGTCTTTGCCAATGTCTCCTCTTCTTCAGATGTACTGCTATTAGCATCCATCTTTGGGACAGTGTCTTGTACAATGTTGCCTGGTGTCACTGTTTCTGAAGTATGTTGTTTGACAGTGTTGTCTCCACCAACAACTTCCACAGTTTGTACCTTTTCTGCTTTTGGCTGAAGAGGACGATCCTGAAGACAAAAATCATTAACACGTATTGTTTAGATCACGATTAACTGTTTAACCTTTAATTAACAAACATTCTTTCCCATCGGGAAAAAGCAATGATTTGCATCCAAATAAACAGGAAGGACAAACTCTCACCCCTAATCCATGTTTTTGGTCTTCCACTGAAATGTTGACAAAAAGAGTTGAGTTAAATGACTTGTATGGTCATAAAAATTATTATAATAAGTTAATCATAATATTCACCATGACCAGAACAAGAGACAGAGTGGAGGATGGGCAATGGTCTCATCTGTAAACAAGCCTCTAAGACAGTGTATAAATTTAAACATAAGTGATAGTGGTCAATTGTGTGCCCAGTAACCTACAGCTGTAGTATCCCAACCAAGTTGATGTAAAATATATAAATTATAAGCTGAGAACTGACATTATGTGTCTAATTTGAGCTGGTACATGTAGTTTCAACAGGCCCTTTGAACAACCCGCTCACTTGGTACAGGCTCAGCCATGCTAGGATGCAAGTGGCACAGTGGGATTTCCAAAACAACTTAGAAAGTCAAGCATTGCTTTGTTTTGGATATCCCACTGCATGACATGTGGCTCAGCATGGCAGATTTGTACAATGTGATGTGGTCATGCAAGGGACCTATATGTGTCATAATTATACTCCTCTCCAGCTGCAATGTAAAATACAAAAAAAGTTGAAAAGCAAAATAGCAAAACCCAAAGTTTAAGAAGAGCTGCTGTGACCCACCTAATTTTGCAACTTTGCTGTTGATACAAACTGGAATCTCGCCACATGAACCCAGCATCACATGATAAAGCTCACGGCCTTTCTTATCAGTGACCTATTGAGTGGCAGAAAATAAAAACTAAAACCCAGCAAAAGAATATGTACATTGATATTAATTATCAGACGACATTGATAAGATACCCAATGGTAACAGATCCAATAAAATTGAAACTCACATCCATTATATGACTGCCTTAATTTGATAATCTAAGCACAGGTACAAATTGCACCGTCAGGTACATTGGATACACATACTGTTACCAACGCTAAGTTTAAGATTTCTGTTCATCTTAAAGGGTATTTTGGGGGGATATTAGATCTTGCCTTCACTGTACGTCTCAGTCTATACATGTATCTGTTAGACCCGACCCAATCTCCGGTAGAGCACTGTTGTTATTACCTGGCCTTCCACTGAAGCCATCAGAATCTTGTTGAAAGTAAAGTCTTTAAAGCACCACTTGGCCTGAAAAGCATAAGAATCAAATTATTAACTATGTAGGAAAACATGAAGGCCTTTCATGTAGAGCCACACACACTCGTAAGAGAATATAATTGGATGGAAAACTACCAAAAAATTACATCTTAAGTGTGGTGGAAAGCAAATTATATTAATAGTCTCTGTCATACACATAAATATTTTCTCTTCTATCAAAGTTGTATTCAAATTATTGCAACCACTTCTGTAACTTTGAATTCAATCACTTTTTATGTTTCAAACTTTCCTTGCATTAACAAAAATATGATTTATTAATACACCCTTGTACATTGTATCAGTCTGTCCCCATCCAACCAGAGTTCAAACAACAGCATACATGTTCTTTCAAGTGAACGATGACAAGAAAGATTTGCATTACCTCATAAGGAAGTTGTGTTTCTGGATCAGGAAGTAAACAACACTCCAATGCCTACAAGAACAAAAAACACTCTTGGTGATCATTTTCACCTTAATTTTGGCATGATACAATGTACTGCTGCATGTAAGATGCTATAAATTACTACACAGTCATACTAATGACTATACATTTGTTACTATTAAACATCTTGTTCTCTGTTTATACAACCCTCAGGCTATTAAATTTCACAACAAAATATACATTAAAATAAGTAATGTAAAAAAGGAACAATAAAATAAAAACTCACAGAATGCAGGAAGTGCCTAACAAAAATTACCACTTTGTAGAGTCTGCTTAGAAAGTATGTGTTGCAAAAAATGTCAGTTTATTTAATAGAATGGTGCCCAACAAACACCATTGATAATGATACAACCCTTGACTATACAACTATACCTGAAATGAAATATCAACCACATCTAATGGTAGTTGACAAAGGCTTGAAGGTGAGAACTCGTCAACAATTCCCAAGTCAAGGAAACGGAGCCTTGCCTAGAAACACAGTGTTGTAAAAAAAAAAGGATAATGTAACATTCAGAGAAATAGTTTACCATGAAACATCACAATTTTAAAGCATCTACAAGTGAATCAGTAATATCAATTTAGCATTGTAATAGTCAGTGTAATGCATGTAACAAGCACCACCTGGGTACCAGAGGTTTTTACTTTCTCATATTGCAGGATACCTTGGATCAGCCAAAGGTTGACATGGTTGCCAACAGAGTGCATCTTGGGATACAAGCGATTGGAGTTTTTGGCATATAATGGCGTGCACAGTGCCAGTGCTGATATATAAACGCTTAACTACGTAAGGTGACTTGGTGTCACATCTATGACTTCTTAACTTTGCCCCCATTTTATCCCATATTGAATACTGTATCCTGGCTGATAGCGGGTATCTTATGGGATCCGTTTGAGTCCAAAGTTTCCCAGTGAACATAATACTAACTTAGAAAATTGGGATTATTTGAGCAGAGCAACAGGGGACTTTGCCTGCTTGCCTGGCTTTTGTTACCCTTGGTGCCAGAGGTTTTTTGTTTTTCGTGGTGAAGCTGCAAACAGTGAGCTGTGATACTGCAATTTTTGCAGTGGAATTTAAAAAGCCTTGGTGTGTCTTTGGCGTGGAAGTCTTGTGGAATGCACCCTAGGTTACCAGTGACACAGCTGCAAGGAAAAACCTCTATGCTGGAGTGCATAAACTTCCAGTTGATGTCTGTGATTGAAAATATGTCTGTGCTTGAGCACTCTATTAAAGACTTGACTGAAATCAGAAACTATGCATGAAAGGCATCTGGCAACCAGAATGGACAAGGACAGTCAAGCGCTGCACAATCAAAAGTTTATATGTATGTGCTTCACAGTGCCTTACTAACTGTACGACCATCCTAGCACTGAAAATCAACTGGAGTAATCAGTATGCAGCATTCCCAATGTGTAAAGCATGTGCATCCCTACAAACCCCTTCATACAAATATAAGTTAGTACACAAAGATGGATTATTGTGGTAGGTGTAATTTGCTAATTAAAAAAAGATTTCTGCAAGTTTACCAGATATAACAACCAAGGGGTTTAGTAAAGAAATACACCACCAATAATTTGTGTGTAAAAAATGTGTGTGTAGAAAATCTTTACTTACCATGCCAGAGGTCGTAACAAGCTCAATCCTGGTTCGGCAGAATTCTTTGACTTGTCTATGGCGGACTGCACAAAGTGTTCCCTCTTTTAGAACAACAGGGTCACCAAACCCATGCTGAAGGTAGTATTTTCTACAAAACAATTCAGTACAAAAATAAAAAACAACTAGTACTGTAAATTGTACATGACAGAAACAATTATTAATAATAAATAATTGCTAATGTTTCAAACCTCCAAGGGGAAGGAAAATTGGTTTGAAAAATTGGGTAGTTTGAGAAAAAATCAGGGTTAAAATTACATTGTTCGACTATAAGAGGAGGGAAACAACTCTTGGTTCAAGTTATCAGGAGGTTTGAAAAATCCAGGGTCCAAGCAATTGGGATTCTACTGTATACAGAATAAGATACAAACAAGGCGCCTAATAAGAACCGCACTTGATAGCAACTTGAATTTGCCTCTGCTTTTCCATTTCTGGTTCTCCTATCTTTGCAATCCAGAAGGATCCATTTCTGGCCAGTGATCCAACCACACAGACAGGAAATACATCTTTACCTAAAATGCAACAAAATTGTCTATCATTGCCAGGCTAGTGATCCATGTGAGCAATTCATGAAATGACAGCAGTATATAAAATGTACAGCCAAAGGAGAACTGCACCTTTCAGCTCATCGGGGAGATTAAAACGGGGTTCCTCTGGGGGACCTTTTTGGTCTTCAGCTATAGGCTCTTGTGAAGGTTTTACACAAGGCTGATCAGAGGAATCCACAACAGGACCACTCAGTGGTTCCTGGTTGGTACTTGTAGTTTCAATGGGAACAGCAAAAGGATCTTTTTTAGCTTCGCTTTCACCATCTCCAGCAGGAGAACTACATTGTGTAAGCATGGATGATACCTACATGAACGCAAAGATAAACTTAGGATGCATTGCATGACATTTGCTGCATTCTACAGTATAAATTATACTTATTTTATGATCATTTCATAGTCTTCGTAAAAGGATCTTGTCACACCTACATGTACATGACTGTAATGTACACTTAAAGTTTACTACCTCGACCATGTTATCATGATTTCCCAAAACAAAATGTATAATCTAATCACAAGATGTTTAGAATTAATTTTCCTGGTAACCAAAATAGTCCAGGCTGTTAGAAAATGTTATCAACCACTCAGTACCTTAACCGTGTGAGTGAAAAATCTGTAGACACTGATTTGATTCTGACAGGTCAAATTGTGTACTGACCAATCACAATAAAGTTCAGGACATGTATGTGAGCAAACCTCAAAACCACAAACCAAATTACTGATGTTACATGTATTTGCAGTTTAGTTTCCTTGTGCATAATATTGGCTTTTCCCTTGCCACACAACACAATGACATTCCATAAATATTTCTGGGGTTCATGGTTTACAGAGTTTCACAGTAACTTCAGACAATAACATTTATGTTGTACCTCAACTTTGACTATCCTAAATATTTCAAAAACCTCATCCAACAATAACTGTCACTTTCAACTGCCACATTACCTGGGAAGGATACAGGATTTTAGAGAAGGGGGTCCGAGATACAGACTGCCAAAGGTGATCCCCTGTAGGGAGGTCCATGCGGTATCATCCCTCAGAAAATTTCCAAAATTGAGGTCCTCAGAAATGGGATTTCCAGCATTGGGGGTCAGTCAGCATGTTATAATAAAATTATCTCATTTTTTTTTTAACTTAGGGTGTTTGACGAAATCCCCCGAACCCCCTACATGTAGATACACCCCAGCATTACCAAGCAATTTAATGGCAAAAAAACAATTGTAGTGCTGAGCTGATTTCTAATTCTACGTAGCAAACTTAACTAGACAAACAGCCATGTACATTGAACCTGTTAACAGTACCTTTGCCAAGTAGTTGAAAGCTTTCTCGATTTTTGTTTCACAGTCTTTAATTTCAGCAATTCTCTTTTTTGCTGCATTTTGAAGATGGATCAACTGACTAAGAGTCTCCTGAGAGTATAAAAGAATACCAAAAAATGCATTTACTAGTTCGGCCATGAGAGATATTCACATACAGCAACAATTTTGAAAAACTTACTCACCAGAAATGTTAAAACTTTTGAGGAAAAAAACAGTTAATTTAACTGTACTAAATAAATGATGTACAAAGATGTGCACAATTTAATTCACAGGAGAGATTTAAAACAGTACAATGTATCCAGATCAAGCAGCCTGGGTTCCAGCCCTAGCTGGGGACATCGTCTTGTGTTCTTGGGCAAGACATTTTACTCTCACAGTACCTCTCTCCACCCAGGTGTATAAATGGGTACCGGCAAACTTAATGCTGGGGAAGACCCTGCGATGGACTAGCATCCCATCCAGGGGGGAGTGAAAATACTCCTAGTCGCTTCATGCTACAGAAACCAGGATAAGCTCCAGCCTGTTGGGCCACTTGGCTTGTATGCAGACTTTAAAAATAATGTAAATTTCTCAAAGAGCTCAGAAAATTTCAACTCTGTTTTGCCAAATCTAATCATTGGATTTGGTTGGTGGACTTTTATAGAAAATGAAACTCATTTAGAAAGGCAGTACATGTATTCACAATTAAGAAATGTTATTAAAGTAAATGGGTGAAATTATTAATTAATTAATTAAAAAAAGAGCTGATTGTGGGCCGCCTTTGACTTGTAGTTTACATCACCCAAAATCCATACCTTTTCTTCTGTTTCTGTATATTTTAACTTTGTCAGGACATTTTTAAGCAGATCATTTTCTACTTCTATTAACCTAAGAAGAAAGAAAAAGTTTTAAATTTTCTGATCAAAACAGCTACTGTAGTTCAAGTACATGCAAACTCTGTCACTGAGAGAGTCTAGTAATGAATAAAGTTACGATGACATCGACATTCCATCTTCTACAGTACATTCTAGAAGCTTTTAACTTACTTTTCAATGTCGCTGACATCTTGAGACAGCCTTCGTTCTTTTACCTATTAAACAATCAAGTAAGAACAAGAAATAGTTAATACCTGTAGTAGACCTTTACAAACATCGTATAGTGCCTGTACAACTACATGTACTTGTACCACTCATGAAGCAAAGAACTTAACAAGGTTGAAAGGAGGTAAATTGTACATGTAGAAATAGAAAAAAGCATACCATAAATCCTCCATGTGTATTTAGAAATGCTAGTAAAGTGCCAGATTACCCCTGACTTTTTGAACCATACATGTACTCAATAAATGAGGAGTTATATATTTTGCAGTTAATTACCATTCTTATTGAGCATTCATGTATGAACTGTTAATAATTTTTCCGAAGATCACAAGTACTGTGCATGGATGTGCTTATTTTTTGGTTATAAAGGAGAAGAAAGTTAAGTGCTTTATAAAGAGGAGAATTGAAAATTTCTGATTGTAAAAGGGTTTCTTTGACATGGGACTTCACAGAGGATTCACAGTTACTGTAGTTAATTAAGGCATTTTGATTTTCTATGGCATTACAAAACACTACATGTACACCCTTCCTACATTGTACCATAGCGCAATTCCGAGAGCCCTAAGCTTCTCTATCAAAGTGAGGCCTGGTGCACAACCATTCATACGAAAATGAGTTTAATCTGCATGTGAATGAAATCTCATTTTCATAAGAAAGGATGGGCAACAAGACTCACTTTGACAAGGAGGCTAAAGGTAATTAGCTTTTATATATTAATTACATTTTAATGAAAAACTAAATTAAACATTTTACCTTCAGTTCTAATGACTCAACTTTGTGAGCCCTGAAGACATCAAGGCTGTGTACTTGGATGTTACATTGCGCGCACAGATTTATAATACTCTCTGCAAAATTCAATCATCACTGCAGTAAGGACACTCGAACTGTAAACACATGCAAACACATTTTTGTACATTTTTTTGTACATTTTTTTGGTTATATAATATACAAGATAAAAAAAAAAGGAATCTTGTTAATTTGAAGAGCCCTCATTCTGCAGTCACTAAATAACTGTACAAAAAATCTCAAGAGTTCACAGTTTAAATGTCTTCACTGTAACACTATTAATAATATACATGTATATCTATAACAACAGCATTTAGCCAAAAGAGTAAATTCCTGAGCAATACATGATTGGTTTGCTCCCAAACATGAGATTCCACAAAAAAGGAATTATGGCAAATGCTAAATTTGAGACTTTGCCAGATGGCCAGTCTAATTAAGAGATAGAAAACATCTACCATGTTTATATCAAGTTTTAGTATACATCTACTAACGTTCTATCACAAATGCTGTTCTCTGATTGGCTACGCTACTCACTATCTTTTCTGTGATGGATAGTGAGTAGCGTAGCAGTGTGCCCTTGTTAACGACCGCTTCTTGGCATTTTCGAAGTGTCTGTGAAGAGGATTTAGATTAAGTTTTGAACGACTGGTAGATTTATACTAAAACAATTAGATTATTCGCTCTCGATTTCTATCAAGCGATAGTTGACCCGGGAGAATCAGAGATGTTATGGGAACACAAGCTAACCGGCGAGTGTTTCCATAGCTTTTTTAAATTCTCCCAACCTTCCACAAGTGTTTCTATAACTCAACAAAACCACAGAGAATATGTTTTCTATTTCTTTTAGAAAATTCTGTGACAAAAAAAAGAAATCAACTTGGTTAACCGATCATCAAAATGTAATTTCTCTTTTATCATGCCATCATTACGTGAACAGCTCGTGCTGGTTCTTGTTTCAGTCGAGTTATAGAGATATGATTTTAAACCAATCAGCGTACACATTTTCTAATATATTTTACTGAAGAGATTTTTTAAGATATCTTCTGTCACATTTCAACTGTGACAAAACCAATCACATGGTACAACTACACATCATGGATCTTTCTCACCGTTTCTGGGAAACGAATGGTGTTTCATTAGGGTTTACCATCTTGTGCACGGGTTGGTGACTTGTTTCAGAGAAAAGCATTAAAAATAGTCCCAGTATCTTGCAAACAAAATGTAAAATCTTTTTTCACGGTACCTCTGCCGCAATCCCAAGCTCGCGAAAAATAAACATGACACTTTGTCGCTTTTTTCTCAATTCTTGGAAACACACGGTATCCAAGAAAACTACAATGGCAGTTTCTTGGTAAAACTTACCAAACAAATCACAATTTTCATTCTAAATTTCAACAGATTTGCAGCGCACAGCAATTATTTTTTCTCTCGTCACGTGCAACCAGTACAATATTTTGCCTGGGCATACTTCGGTACACTTTAACATGGCAAATGAAATATTTATTGAAAGCAAATGGTTGGAATAAAAAGACTTGCGGGAATAAAATTACTATGTACAGACAAATGAAAAAAAAATAATAACTTACCATATTTACAATCAAAACATTTGAAATCTGCTCGCTTTTCCGGATGATTGTAGCAAATAGGCGACATGGCCACGGCGGCCATGGCCGCGTCGTTCCTCCGAGAAACGACCTCTTTAGGTGGGTTTGTTTAGCTTTCTAAACCGAAAAGAAAAAAAATCACAACTGTTTTCACGTTTTTTCAGCTGAAAATACAGACAAGAACCAACACAGTTTCCATCCGCTTTCATTAACACTGTGATCAGTTTTGTAATTAACGATTGTTTTGTCACTGGTTACGCATGCTTCGAAGTCTCGCGCGTTTTTCCTCCGAAGATGACGTAGATAAGAAATATTAGATCGTCGGCTTATCTTCGTAAGAGTTCCTCATCCATCCGACGATGCGTCGCTAAGTAACAGATGGAGCGTCTTCACTTTATTACAGAACCGCTGGTCAAGAGGAACGAGTGCTCCCATTGATGCACAAGCTAGTGGAAATCGCTGGAAAAAATTAGGAAACTAGACTGTTAATTTCAAAATTCTTTACTCATGCCCATGAAGATTTTCGTATTTATTTGTTTCGCTTCCGTAAACCGTCTCGCTTTTTCCTTCTTTTATTTGATCCCGTGACTGCATCGCCGCTCTGTCGACTCACGATCGGGCGAAAAAAGCGCTTATCTTAAATTAAGCTGAGAATAATGATAACATATAATTGAAAATAAAAGAGACCGCCTATAGACTTAAAAAATTTGCATGCAAATACAAAACGCTATCTACTAAAATTCCCATGGGGTCACGCGGTCTCTGTGTCTTATTGTTAAATGATGTCATACGGATAATTAAGCATAATATATTTATTAGTCAATTGTCCTTCAAGTTGGACTTAAGTGGCCAAGTGAATTATGCGTTTCTAAGATCACGCTTTCATTCGGTTGAAATTTTCTGGTAGCAAAAATGAGGGGAACCAGAAAATCTACGCTTATGACTCCCGATCCCTATCATATCCCGGGGTAAGTAATTGCTAAAAGCACTATATCACATATTTGTTTTATTGCGCGGGCATGTCTGTCGATAAATTGCTTGGTTCTCGCGAACGCTTTTAAAACTTTTTGACATCATTTCACCAGCGAGTTTTGATGTCTTTAATATGGTTCCGTTTCTTACACAGGTATTGCGGTTACTGTCCACAATTCAAGTACCAAATTGGCGATACATTCGGCAGAACTACCTCGCAACTTTTGACGACATCTTCCGTGGCGAGTTCTGGCAAGCCGGTGTTATCCGACATCACTCCGCAGCCTCGACCACCGAGAGATGGTAGACGAGCTCTGATAGCCACGCGAAGTTTGAATCTTGGCGATCAAAAACTGTGCGACGAGATGGTTCCGAATTACACGGGTAAGCGAGTGAAACTATACTGTTTCTTTAATACTAGCTAATGCTTGGTCAACTCCGTTCTATGTTTAAGCAATTAGCTAATCCTGTATTATAATCTTCGATACACAGAGGAACGTCAAAGCCTTTTTTCGCGAGAGCTCTACGTAGCAGACAGCTGAAACGAAACTAAGCCTTTATTGACAAGCGTAAATGTTGAATAATGCTGCCTTGCCTTGCCATCGAACACCGCTAAACCATTTTCCTGCCGATAGAAAACAGATCGGAAGAATTTCACAGTAACAAACCCTGAACCGTCTTTGTCCGCGCAATTCGCTTTTTGCGATTTAAGTAAAAGCATCAAAGAGACCGACAATTTTTACTAGGAAAATTAATAAATTGAGTTTAATCAAGCAAAAGCGATACTATAAACTCTTAAATCAGTTTTCAAAATGTTAAGAGAGCAGACAATCGAATGTTTTCATGTTGTGTGACTCTGTGGTTCCACAGTTTACAGTCGTTTCCAAGGAAGCGACCTGACTCGTTTTTAAGGGCTTTAAAATATATGTAATGTATGCATTGTCCATCAAGATCGTTGACCTGTGATGAACTTTTGTATGTTATATTTGCCCGTGTCACCCGCTTTTATACATTTGAATGTTCGACTTTTAAATTGACACACAATTCATAAAAACAAGTTTGAAAGAGCAAAATAAACAAAGATTACTAAATATCTGGCTTTTTTGTCAAGCGTAAACTTCAAAATTATTGCTGTAAAGAATGTTTATCGTACGATGTGAATCACTCTTGCCGCCCATTGTTATTTTTCTATTATTTTTAAAATAATTGACTGTGATTTGATTTGTCGATGAACGAAAAGATGTTTTATAGATTACAACTCTTTCTAAAGAAGCATAATAATTAAGCACACAAATTGGCGAATGCAACGCCAATCGGTTTTGTAGTGCTTGGCCAGCGCCAGACCGAACGCTTCAAATCCTCAACAGTCCTGCAAAACATGCGTGACTTGTCAGTGGACCAACTCAAGTGACGTCAAAATATCCAATCGTTTACGCTTTATGTAACAAAGCTAAGTCTACTTTTTTTCAGGTTACATACCCAAAGGAGAACATTACTTTGGAAAGCCGTACGCAGACACCTGCCTTAGCGCCATTGCCAGCTTCCAAGAAGATCAAGTCAAACACCATCGGAAAATCCGCGATCTTAGAACCATCGCAGAGCTACAAAGAGGCAAAGAAGTTCCGCAGGAACTTCTTTCCGATAAAACTCTGATTACTACTAAGTACAAAACTCCACTAAAGTCAATCACAGTGAGGCCCAAAGCCTACTTCTCACCCCAAGCGCTACAGCACTCGCTTTCTCCCTTCATCATGAGTAACGACGACCCGAAGAAATTCCTCATGTCGGGATACACCGGATTTGTCCCACGGGCTAGGGGTGAAATGGGCGTGGGATACCCACTGTTGACGAATAAAGCGCTATGTGAGTTCACGAATGAAAGCGAGCGGCTGAAGCGTGTTAAGGATCTGCCCGTGACAGTTGTCCGTCCTGAGATTAAAATAGTCGACACCAAGCCGATTTACGTGAAGGATTCGGGTCAGGTTCCGCACTACACTGGACACGTGCCAGGTAACTTATTGACTCTTGTGTAAGTTACAAGCAGGTCTCTTTGAACCATACAATCTCAAGAGCGGGAAAGATGATCTCGCTCCCCGTTTCCAGTCTTCGCGCAGCCGTTTTCTCGCAGCAGTTTTTCCTTTGCTTTTCGCCAACCTGTCGATCGACGAGGGAAAAAATGAGACTGTTGTTAGTCCCGCGTGTCAAACGTTATAAGACGGTAGACGGGATTAGGGAGGGAGGAGTTTGGTCTCTGAGTGTGAATATGAGAAAGCAGTAAATTTATGCTTATTTTCTTTTTCTCGATAAAGCTAGACTACGAGCAGTCTAGCTTTATCGAGCTTTCTCTCTTTTGCTCAAAAATCCGTGTGGAAGAACGCAAAGAAGAACGCAACACAAGTATGCGGGGCTGCGGACCGCTCGTCTTCCGGCGCCCGCTCTACTCGCGGCTCGCACGTCACGCTTGCGCGCTCACTTGTTTTGCGTTATTCTCCATGAATTGAGGAAAAGAGACTGCTCGCAGTCTACGATAAACCAGGCGCTATGAAATGCAACATGACGGCGAAGAATTCAGCAGTGTTACGAATCAGTTCAAAGACTTATATCTGACTTTCGATCGCTGTCACATTTTTCACTTACTTAGTCTTGTTTGGTATTCTTGCAGGTGAGAAGTTCCGATATGGAATGACATTTGGATACAGTACTATGAATGCAGCACCAAAAAAGGCCCTTACAGTGTGAGGACAATTTTAAAATGAGCCAGCACTACCCAAACAGTATGTGTAACGAAGAAAATTTTAAAGCATCATCATCCGAGTGACAGGATATATCCTACAAGCATCACTACATGTTTAGAGCAAAGCATTTATTTTGTAATCATGAAGACCATCATTATTCAGATATTCTGTTAATTTTGGTTAAGGTTGAATAAAAAAAATCTGCTAGTAAACGATGGATGGTTGCTTGATTGTTAAACGGCTTGCGGTTGTTAGTTGCTCAAGACCTAATGGCGCTATGAAGACACGGGGAAGGGCGGTTCCTTTCGCGAAACCCTCACACTATTTCATACCAAACTTGGGGATTCTCGTTCGTTACCCTTTCAAAACTGAACCAAAACGCAAACCCTCTTCCACACCTCTTATATTAGACTATCACAAGTTCGGTTTGTCCTCGTGTCAAATTTGAGAAAGGATTCGAATTCCCCGATTTTGTCCGGAGAAAAATTTCATCTTAACAGCATACTGAATTCTGGACCACAATGCAAGATACGCCCCCACCCCGCCCCCTTCCCTCCCCACCCACACATCCCCTCCCACCCCAAGCTCTCAGCATTATACCACCAGA
>Ga0126339_10000967_pt1 | contig 18065 bp, 6 predicted proteins | sample OrbTmetagenome_2_FD_92532 | JGI IMG/M metagenome (GOLD analysis project Ga0126339, IMG submission 92532) | Coral microbial communities from Petempiche,Puerto Morelos, Mexico - Orbicella T R C metagenome | ecosystem: Host-associated > Invertebrates > Cnidaria > Coral | place: Petempiche,Puerto...
GGGTGGTGGGGGAAATTGAAAAAGAAATTAATAAAAAAGTTAAGAGAAGTATACGTGTGTTGGGGGGGGGGGGGGGGGGGGGAAGTAAAAAAAAAAAAAAAGCCCCTTGGGGGGGGGGGGGGGGGGGTATATTTTCTAACACAAAACATTACTTTTTCCATTGCAAAATATCCCACAGCAGCAAAACACCTGCCAAAAGTAGCAATAGGTATTAATAAATGTTATATTTCATAAAGTATAGTTCTATATGTAACAATAAATAAGCTAACATTTAATAAAGTGTAAACTAATGCAACAAGCACAACTGTTGGTTTGATGTTATACAATTTTACAAAAATATATTAATTCAGTAACTTGTTGAACATTTTATGAATCATGTTTCATCATGTTCATCTTGTGACAGATTCTTATGAAACACTTTAATGGCTTCCCACTGCCGAGGAGCAAGAAGGATATGAGGTCGTTTACTTTTGATGTACTGATATGCTCCCTCTGGTGTTAATCTCTTGGCCTGTAGGGTAAATCAAACAAAACATTGAAACAGTTCCAGAAAATATCCGTACTCACCCATGGAATGACATGATTGTAATTCTCTGGTGAAAAACCTTAACAGAGCTTACAATGTCTTTAAGGTCCTACTCCCACCCTTAGAATTTTGTAAGATCTTGCAAAGATGTTTGTAAGGACCCTCCAGGATCTTCAACAGTCTTGCCGGGATGATAGAACTATGCCGGGATGATAGAAGAGGGATAAAGGTATGGGTAAAAAAAAAAGTCTGCTTAATATATGATAAGATGCAAAGAGGGGAGGTGCATGCATTTTGGAAACAGAATAACCCGAAATGGATTGATTGTGATGTAAGAAAAAGGCAAAGGAACTATGCAAGACAGTGGCCCAAGTGTTTTCAAGGCTGCCATGCTATTGAGAGAACTCAATTACCAAAAGAAGAGAATTATTTATTCATTAAGAACAACAATTGAATATGCGTATACTGGCCACTATGATGTCCAAGCATTCTCATCAAGTAATAATTATAACTCATTTGTTCTTGACTCTACCTTCATCAGATAACAAGCCACTAGTGTTGTGCTTCGTCCTCTTCCTGCCTTGCAATGAACATAAACACTGTTTTCATTCCTATTCATCTTTTCAATGAACCCCACTCCCCTCTGGAGCATCTCCTGAGATGGTGCGTTGTTAAAATCGATTGTAGCCAGCTGCAATTGCACAACACCCCACTCTGCCCATTCCTGTTTGGTAAACAACAACAACAACAACAACAAAACTGCGATGTTGTATGTAACCATAAAATTCTGATATATACTGGTAAGCACCTCCCTCCACCCCAGAAATAGTCCCTGAGGCAATTTAAACACCTACTCTAAGGAGACGTCTAAGGTATGGCATTCATGGAAAGCAGCTTTTTTATTTAATCATTCCCGTTATAATAGACATTAGGAATTAAATATATTAGGTTTTTAAGCTGATGAATTTTTAAACCATGTTTAAATAGAGATTATGAAAATTTAAACACAGATTATGAAATAAATGAACATATAGGCCTTGCCAAAAGAATAAGGCTCCTTTTTCAGGAGCTATCAGATGCAGCCTTGTGATTAAGCCCCAAGATGTCATGTACTCAAATTACAGCAAAAGTTGTCAAATTTCTTTGAAGTGCAAATATATGCCTAAAAATAACCCAGATGTACACGTGCACTGTAGGTCCCTGATTTTGTTACCACTGAATTACCCATCACTCAAGAGTATATTGAAATCATAAACTAGATTCATTGTACATGTATGGTTGCTGTGTCCACAGAGAAGGCTTTGTTATGTAAATAATAGCCTCCATTTGACATGGAAATATGTTTGGATATTTGTCTGCGTACATTATCTGTTCAGAGAGGCCAACAGTTTTCCAAGAGCATAGCTCAAGGAAAACTGTGAGCTACAAGAAACAGATACTGTCTAAGGACAAATATCCGAGCATATTTTCACCCAAATGGAGGCTATTGTGTTTATTATCCTTCAAATATTTTTCGCAACACGGGCGTTTTTGAAAATCGGGGAATACCACTCACAGATATTCCCCAGTTTTAGGTGGGGAATATTCAGTCACATGACAAGTTTAAACCAATCGCACCTGAGCAAAAATATTTTACGGATTATAATACTTGATGTTGACATAAGTACATGCTACCAGTGGTTGCATCGAAGCATAAAAATGTCATGACATACCATAGAATTCTAAAAGTAACCACCCTCCCCTTAAAAAATAAAATAAAGTAAATAAATAAATAAATAAATAAATAAATAAATAACGGTTCCCCGAAAGTGACATGATTTTTTTTTTTACCTTCCTATTGAACCCAAACAGTAACATTCCCCTGAAAGTAACAGCCCAGCCAAAAGTAGCAGCCCTTTGAAGAAGTCACTAAAATAGAATCAAGCTCTGTTCTCAGGTGCAATGTGGATGGAGCAGCCTGACTAGGAAGTAAGAAAGCACAGCTCAATGGAAGAGCTTGTTACGTGAATTGACACTGGATAATTAAAGAACACCCACCTAGAAACATGCATGTGTACACACAGAACTTTTAAATTCCTGTGTTACACATCTGCTTTGTCTGAAAAGACTGTTACTGTACACGTTCTTATTAACGTTTCTTAACCATCCTAAAGTAACGGCTACCCAAAAGTAGCAGCCACTTTGGACTGCTAAATCCAAAAGTAACTGAGACCATTACTTTTAGAATTCTTTGGTAACATAATCTAACTAGACATCTAAGGTTGCCTGAGTTGTCATCAAATGAATCATTTGAAGTCTGGCAAACCATTAACAACCATTGAGAACAGATGTAGCATAATTTTATTGAAGTGCATATTAAACATGTGTTTACCTCTTTGCTGTTAGCAAAATATCTTGTCTCGTAGTCTTCATTCATGGTTACCACTCCTCGGACATTTTCATTTTCCACAAGCTAAGAAAAATGTACAAATGTAGAGCCTGTCAGGCAGTGAACTCTCTAAACTCCAGCAATGTGGTCCCCTTGTGCAAAGACACTTCCCATAGGTAGATAACCTGCATGGCATGTGCTAAAAGGAGAGGAAAAGGGGGGAAATAGAAGTGCGAAGACCGTTGCTCGCACTTCGCACTTCTAGTTTTCCACTCTCCTCCCCCTTTGAATGCCTGCCACCCAGGCTAATAAGCAGAGGCCTCCTACAGGGGACTCGGGGGAACACCTCCTAAGGTGGACAACTCCTGTAGACAGATACCTCCCATAGGCAGACGTTGCCTGTGGGCAGACACCTTCCTACCCCAAAGGTGGACACTCCCATTGATGGATACGTACAATAGGCAGACATCCCTTAACTTGTGGGCACACATCCCTTGTAGGTAACATCTGACCTCTCATAGCTGGACTGCCTTCACTGGTGGTTACTTTTAATGACTAGACAGATTTCCTTTAGGCTATTTTCGGAAAGCTTACCTGAAGGATTACTTAGCTAAGTTCTAGCTCAGTAAGTTTATTGGGCTAAATGGTGCACTTACTTCTTTAGTTTGACTCTTAAACGGTAATGCCCCCAAAATAACGTTAGTGTCTACACGGTCGTACCATCTTTTGGTAGCACTCTCGGTGACTATTCCCCATAGCAAAGATGGGTAAAATGCAACTCTCGCGAAAATCCAAGAGCTAAACATAATCGCGCTGGTTTCTCTCTGTTTCTTTTCCGCAACCAAGGTGCTTCCAATGGGTCACATCTTAAGGAAACACGAAGAGAAACAACCTCACAAGACTGTCAGGAAATAAAGAATTAAGGAAAACAATTTGGGAACGACCTGGGAACCAGTTTCGTTTCGCAATCCATGACGTAATTGGGTCCAGATTCCACTCGTCCAGATTCCTTGATCCTTTGCGGTCATTCATAAACAAAAACAAAGAGATATTCGCCGAGTCTTTTTCTGAAGAAATATTGGCGGAAATTTACCCATTGAATATCCCAAATAGGTAAGGATTTATAACGAAAGCAACTTGTAACTGTAAGCTTGCGGCTAATTAAGTTTTCCTACGTTTTAGTCGCGTGACTAGTTCATTTCTTCGCATCATTGCGTGACACGCATCACAGAACCATTTTTCTGAAAGATCAGCAAAAATTGTTCATTTTTCCTGCAGAATTTTGCGGATCAAGTAGTTTATAGGAATATACAAACTTCTACACGTGTGAACAAGTCCTTTCGATGCGTTTTATGTGACCATGGTGGATTCAGAAGCGAAGAAAGGAAGGCTTTCTTTCAAAGACGCTCTGTTAAGTAAATACAGTTTTGATGACGAGGAGAGCGATGAAGACCTGTGCTTTATACATTTTACGGGATCTCCAAAGCACAAAGGTACGTTTAAAGAGCACGTGAATCTTTAAGTTAAACTTATTTCTGGCCTCTGGCTGCATTGATATCGAACATTTGCTTAAGCTTAATCAGAGGAATTTTTTCGTAAACGAAGCGTATACAAAAATTGTGAGAGTTGTTTTGTATATATTTAAGCTTAAATAGAATTATTTATAGCCTTATTTTGTGTTCCTAACAACTTATTTGTGCTGGTTATAGAAACGCGGTTCTTGAATATTCTCTTTATACCATTGTCCCAAATGACAATCAGCGGTAAAACTTTAAACGTTGCACATTTTTTTTTTTAATATTATGCTATATGTAACCATGAAGTCCGAAATTATAATTATGCCAAAAATAAGTAAGTTTTTCTTGTATACATCGAAGACTTATTATTATCAAAATAACCTTATCGTTATGTAAAAACATTTGTCAAGGAATCACGTAGCTTTGTATCTTTAATGCTATTCTGATCTGCTCCTTGAGATTGCTTGTTAAATAGAAATAGCATGTTTGTTTACAAAGCTTCATGTACATGTTGTAAACAGTGGAATCTGACCAATCATGGAGCATAGCTATGTTCAAGGTCCAAGTTTTTAAAACAAAAGGACATAAGAATGTGTACATATCAGTGTTGACCCCCAGTTTTAAATTCAACAATTTGTATAAATATGAATTTTTTAAAAAGCATTTTAAAATTTATAGCAAAACTTCACTAATTTAAACCAAGTGCTTGCCTTGGAGGCCAGAGATTTTTTATATGTTGACTTTTTTTATTTCTTCTTAGTAGTATTATTATTATTTTTTTTTTTTTTTGTTTCATGTTTACATGGTTACACTGATGCCATCCCACACTTTAAAATTGAAACAATTATATTTTCACAACTTTCCAACAAACTTATGAAATAGCATACATGCAAAATATTGCTGAATTGCATTGTATGATTGGTTAAAACAGAGGGTATTTTTATTTTGGGAAAAGACAACACTTTTCATTTTGGGATAATGGAGGGCTTCATTCCAGCTAGTCGACATGTCGACCTGCTTTCCCCTACTTTTATCATTCATTAGTGTTTTGTGCAAGGCTTCCGACAGGTTGCGGGAAAAAAGTCTACTTTCACAGGATTTTCAGAAACAAATTTGCGAAAAAAACTGGTGGATTTCACGAGAATTTTACAGGAATTTTCAAGGCAAATATCACCGAAAATGGATTGGTAAAAACGACCGATAATTTGTGGGAATTTTTCTGGGCAAAGTTTGCAGGAAAGTGATCGGTTTTGCACCAATTTGACGAACAGTTTTAGCAAAAAAAGATGGCAATTTTATCATTTTTAGGGGAAAGTGATGAGCATTAGCCTATGCAATATAACATCAGCAATAGAAACACTGACTTAAGTACTTACAAATGTTGCATTTCTAAAACTGGCAATTTTGCAGGAAAATTTCAGCAACTAATTTGAACTATCATACACGCTTGCTATTTGTTTGACCAAGATGTTCTTTTTAACAGAGATCATCATTTGCTCTTTTAACAACGTGCTGGAGAAATGCGCCAATGGCAAAGCTTTTTACATTATGGCCACTGCTCAGTTTTTTGCAACATTAGAGTTTTTCGGATTTACTCGCAATTTGCAGCTGCACGGCCACGCGAAATTTCAGAAGCGCTGTCTGTAGGATGGCATCAGCTACATGTACATCTATATGTATTATGCCTTTAAAAAATCTATTTATCTACATTGTTAACTGAATAATTTATGCATCATTTTCAGCCTCTTTTGGTCAGTCAGACCACTTCCAAAAACAAATCATCACTCTTGATGGCCGTGGAATCAACTGTGCAGGTCCTGTTGGAGAGATTGCATCAATTTGTCCAAATGTTGTAGAGTTGGATCTGGCAAAGAATGATCTTTCTGATTTTCAAGAGGTTAGAAATAAAAGCTAGCTGAACAGAACAAAATTAATGTTAGGATACATAATTTATTGATAATAATTTATATTATTCTTCAATATCAAAAATAAATATATTAGGCAATATCATACAAATTGGCCTGCTCTCAGCTAATTACAATGAAGTATTTTTCTCAGTTGCATAATCATAATATTAGACACATAATAATTACTATTATGATAATTATTATTAATGTATTATTATCTGGCTTGTGTTTGTAACTGATTAACACATGTTCTGATTGGCTAATTCCAGGGCATCATTCTCCCGTACAGGCGTGCAAAACAAAGCAGAAAGCCATAATATATTATTAATAAACAAGTTATTAACCTCAAACATTCGATCTTCTACATGCTGTAGAAACCCTTTTACTTGATGGCATCAATGGAGGAATAAATGGCTGGTTAATGGCTGTGTTTCTTTCCTTTCTTTTTGTTGGCCATTTAGGTATTTCAAATAATTAGTCAACTACAGAAGTTGGAGTTTTTAAACCTGAGTGAAAATTACTTGTGGCAAAGGATTGACGACTTTACTCCATTTATGGCAGACCAGTGCAAGGATTCTTTACCTTCTATTAAAAAACTCATCCTAAACAACACAGCCGTACCACTGGAGACAGTTTACTCTCTGTTGAATTGCCTCACTGGGTAGGTCTTAGTATTAAACCATTAGCTTTAAATATTTTATAAATATACCAGTGAGAAGGTGCTAACTTTTCCAAGTTCTCTACAGTGGGAACCATGCTTTTAAGGTGCTTTCAAGGTGCTCATCAGGTCCCAAGGGAAAAGATTGACTACAAGTGGCATGTGTAGTCTGAGAAGAACATGGGGAAGGATTGAGATTTTGGTCATGCAGTAGCCCTGGTTGGGGTCTTTGTGTCATATTCTTAGACATGGGGTCTCTCTTAACCCAGAGGTTAGGCTATGAATAGTCCTTCTTTTCCCTAGTCAATTGAGAGTGACGTGAAAAAAGTGCAGAAAAAATGGCGGTGCCAAAGCTTAAGGGGTGAGAATTGCACCTATTGACCCCAGATTTTGCACTAGGGAAAAGTGGGGCTACTCTTAGCCTACCCAGGGGTAAAGTATCTGATATTGTCAAACTGTTACCACAACCTGGCAATGTGTAGGGGTTTGGGGGTGGCCCATTGTAGAATTGCTTACGATATATATAGGCAATTAATAATTACTCCTAGTTGCTTTGTGTTACCTGATTTTGTCAGACTGTTACCACAACCGGGCAATGCACGGGGGGGTGGGGGGGGTTAGGGGGGGAGCGCCAATGGTGGACCTGCTAACAATACAGGCAAGTAGCAATTACTCCTGGTGGCCTTTTGCCACCCAAGCTCTAGGAATACAGCCACATAATTAGCCCTTTGGACAGGTTGTTTGCCTATGTTGATGCCAGAGCACACAAGCTCATTTGCATGGAATACATGCAGGTTTAAAGTTTTTGTTTTTCATCTTTAAACTTTAGAGTACAAGACCTTTACCTGAGTCTTAATGGCTACAAAAGCATTCCAGATACACCAGAGCAATATCCAAACGTCAGAAGCTTGTCAATCAACAAACATGTCATCACACAATGGAACGAGATTGGAAAGGTGGGATTTGTGTTCCCAGGCTTAGTAGAGCTGCGTATGTCAGAGTGCCCTCTGGAAAATATTACTGCCACTGAGATTGCACAACAGTTTCCCAACCTGAAGGTGCTGAACCTAAATGATACACTGCTTGACTCGTGGGAAGCCATTGATGCGCTGAAATGCTTCCCAGGATTGACAGATGTCAGTGTCATGGGGATACCCCTGCTAGAGCAGTACTCAGATCAACACAAGCGCCAGCTTCTTATTGCAAGGCTCCCTAACATTCAAAAGCTTAACAAGACCGGCGTGACAGACGAAGAACGGGAAGACGCTGAACGATTTTTCATTCGTCATCACATGGATGATGAAAGTCCTCCTTCAAGGTATCTTGAGCTGGTAGATGCTCATGGTGTGTTAGACCGACTGGCTGAGGTCAACCTTAAAGCTAAAGAATCTGCCTTGATCTCGTTTGTATTTGATGATGAACCTCTTTTTAAGAGAGAAATAAACCTTATGCAGAGTACAACGAGCTTGAAAAAATATTTAAGTGAGATTGTAGGGCTACCACCTCCCGGATTCAAGGTACTTTACCGCGATGTTGAATTTTCCTTTGGTCTTGACGAAATGAAGTATGGCCCCAAAAAGCTGTATACGTACAACATGAAAGATGGAGATGAAATACATGTGTGGAGCCGCTGACTTAGCAGAGCACCGTTTCAAGATTAATTAATAGTGATTTTTCTTTATGGACGTTTTTTACAGTTCAGAGGATTAAAACTAATTGTGTTTGAGGCATGCGTTGTAGAAATAACAAAACAACAGTTCTCAATGAAGGTCACTCTTGATCAGTTTGCTTAAAATTTAGAAATCCAGGTGAACATTAAGATATCTTTACTTGTTAAATGTCCGTTCCACGAGCTGTATTGTAGCCCTGCCGACAGATACAGATCTTTTGTATCAGTAGTAAAGTGAGCTTGGAGTGAGCGAACGAGACAGGGGTAACCATTTTCTTTAACCTTAACTCTCTCGTTCACTCACCCGCGTTGACCGTTAGCTGTTCATTATATTCAAAGACTTTTTCTATCCACATTCTTATACATGTACATGCTCCTTCCCAATAAGCTTTTCACAATTTCTTCACTTTGAGGATTTGTTTTCGTTTGTTATATGGAAAATAGTTTCAAGGTTGGTATCCAAAGGTTTGATATAAAAACCTTGGGACGTAAATAATAATATGTTTAGGAGTTATGGTTGGCCTTTAGACACTGGAAATATATATTGAAGGTAACACAGGAGGGTTTAAACTTTGTAAAAAGTTACATCTTATCATGCTTTTTGCAATTCGATAATGAAAGTGAGATCACCAAGCTCGTTTTTGAGTTATATATGCTTAAAGCTACATTTAAGGGTGTTTTAACAAGTTGCACTGTTGCTATGGTAACCCTTCATATAAAAAGGATGACTGCAACTTGTTTACCAAACAATCGTGCATTTGTGTGATACCATTATTGTGTAGCATCAGTTGTTAAACAGAGGTAGTATTCATCCTTCAACGTATGGCTGTTAGAAAAGTGCTGGAAACTGTTTCCAGCCTCCTAAGGCGACTTTGTAGACTGATTTAAAAGCTGCAATCTGATTGGTTGAGCTGTCGTATCCTATCAGCCACTAGAGTGTAATGACTGGAGAACTTTGGAGAAACGAGAAACCGTCCCCATTCCAATACAACCCCAAGCCATAGCACACTAATGGATGATAGTCTGCGATAGCTCAGCCAATCAGTTGTACAGTGAACGAAGAGAATTCTAATAATTAACAATTAGGTTCTTTGCACTTGATTTCTATGAGGCCAAAGTTGATTCGGCCTGCCGTCTTACCTCATAAAAATCCCAAGCACATTATCTGGTTAATTAATGGTGTCTGAAAAGACTTCAGGGTCATGGCGTCAAGTGTTTAGTGACGTTGCTTTCCGGTCACCGAGAAAGAGAAGCGTTTATATACTTACGACCATGCAATTATGGCAGAGGTCATGGGTACCAGTCACCGTTAAATCCATGGGAGGGGATGGCCGAGAAGCCACTGGTAGTTGACCAGTTTTCTCTGTAAAGTGTACCGACAATAACCGTTCACTTTCAATATTGAAGACTTGACTTTTTGTATGATTAGCGAGTGCTCGCGCGCGCGAGGATAACGTGGATCGATGAAATTAATTGTTGCTATCTTTGATATACAGGCTTGAAAGTATGGAGTAAAGTCATCAATGAGTGTTAAAAGTTAACAATAGTCTGCGTTTGGTGGGAACATATATAACAATAGCCTCTATTTGGCTCGAAAATATGCAAGGATATTTGTCCGGGGACGTTATCCTCTTCCGAGAAGAGAACAGATAATGTCCAAGGACAAATATCCGAGAGTATTTGTCCGCGAAATGGAGGCTATTGTGTGTTTATTATCCTTCAAATATTTTTCGCAACACGCACACGTTTGAAAATTAAAGAGTATATATTCTCGGATATTCCCCAGTTTCAGCTGGGGAATATTCGGTCATGTGACGTGTTTAAACCATTCATCGCGCGCGAGCGAAAACATTTGATGGATTATAAGCTCGGATATTTGTCCGCAGACATTATCCATTCTGCAAAGTGCAGAGCTTCAAGGAACGGGTAATGTCCAAGGACAAATATCTGAGCATATTCTGGAAGTTAAGTGGACGCTCTTTTGTCTGTTATCCTTCAAATATTTCTCGCAACACGCGTTATATTGAAATTTGAGGAATATCACTCGGATATTCCCCGGCTTTAGGCGGGGCATATTCAGTCACGTGACGCGTTTAGACCAGTCACGTGCGGTCGAAATATTTGATGGATTATAAACAAAGATGTTGTGTCCCACGATCTTAGGAAAACAAGTAAGGCAGGAATTCCTGAATGTCAATAATTTGAAATCTTTGCACTTTCAAACGGCAAATTAATTACTGCAAGCCAGCCAAACAACGTCGCAAACAAGAATGTAATCAAGGTCCATTAAATAGGTCACTTTCGGCATATTAAAATTCAGCTTGATAGCGAGGCCTAGAGGACACAAACAAAAGAAATGAATAAACATGCCATTCAATTTCCTTTGTTTGTGTCCTCTAAGCCTCACTGCCAAGCTGAGTTTTAATATATCGAAAACAGTCTAATAACGACATCTTATTTAGGGTGAAGTCATGGGCCCCAGTCTCCGTGAAATCCATGGGTGGGGATGGTCGGGACGTTTCTGGTAGTTTACCAGTTTTCTCTGTAAAGTGCATCGACAATAGTTTGTTTTCACTATTTAAAACTTATCTTTTCGGTCGTTAACACTGCGCTCATATTGGGCAAGCGCGCGCAAGGATAATGAGGAAATCGATCAGAAATCGATTAAATTGATTGCTACTGTCTTTCGAGAACTGGACAACGGTGACGTCAACAATAGAAACTGCTAAAGGTCTCCACAGGATTCGAATTACTGTGTAAAGTCATCAATGAGTGTTATAAAGGGAAATACTACTCTGCCCCAAGATTCCCCCCCCCCAAAAAAAAGTCCAAAAAAAAAGTCAAGCGGGAATTCCTGAATGTCATTTATTTGAAGCCTCAGCACTTTCAAACGGCAAATTATTTCATGTTAGCCAAATAGCGTCACAAAGAAGTATGCAATGGACACTCAAGACTCACTTCATTGCCTTTCTCTGATTATCATATTATTGTTACAATCTTTGAAATAGAACTAGAACTAGAACTAACACTTATTGCATGTAAACAAAACGCTGAAGTTCAAAATGATATCTCTGGAAATTCAAACAATGTGTACATAATACGTAACAGAACACATTGTAAACCCAAAAGGAAGCAGTGTGATCTATCTTAGCGACTCGTTCATTTCTAATAAACCAAAAAAAACAATGTAAGCATTTTCCTATCACTTAAATTCCGAGAACGTTTGCTACTCTTCTCTAACAAAATACCTATTAACTTATTACAGAAAGGAACTACTTTGCCTCGTAATTTTCAGATATTACTAAAAATGTTATTTATGGTATGGTTAGGCAGTGCCTGGACTTACTATTCATTTTTGATTACTTCAAAGTTACTCAACACAGCCCTATTAAATCATATCCCAAGGTGTACCAAACAAACGTTTAAATTGAATTGTAATTCTTTTCTAAAATTGTGTTTACGAAAAGCTTTTACGGATACACATCGACACGACTTTGATGCTCTATAGTCAGCAGAAAAAGCATTTTCCTACAAACTCACTGTTGGCCAGTACACTATTTACACTAAAAAACCTAATAGTATTTAGCATTGCAATAATAATAACAAATCGAAAGAGTTGCCCTCTTCCGTATTGATAGATGAACTCAACAACCTAACGGATAAGACAAAACAACACTGTTAGCAACCATCAAGGATAACGTACGTTTGATCACTTCATCGATTTTCTCTGAAGCTCTGAAGTTAGTACGTTCTTTTATAGTGTAAAAGGAAAGAAACAATTTGTCCATTTAGCTATGATGTTCCGCACCACAATGAATGTAAAAGTATCACCACCATAGCGACCACAAACGTAAAGCGTAAATAAAGTAGCCTTTTCCAACACAAGTTTGCACTTTTCAAACACGTGCTATGTATCGTGTAAATTCATTCAGGGATCTCAGATTTTCAAGAAACGCCAAAGTTTTGTTATTTATCCGACACAAAGAAATCTGACCCGCGTCGAACCTTCCATATTACTTAGTTTCCAATTTTATTATCTCAACATTTAATAAAAACCTAAGTACCTGTAGCTGTATTAAAGTTCATCTAATTACCTTTAGCCAAGTCCAAGGTAACATCATCACCGATGAGTACAAATGGAGCCCAGTACATGACATCGCTAAATTTCTCAGACTCTCTCAGACACTTCATGGCTCGGTTCAGGGATTCACTGGCACTTCTTCCTTCCGCTAGGTGAAGGTAAAAACTCTTCATGAACTCCAGAGTAGCTTTGTCGTCAATTGCCCACAAAGACACAAGAACACAACGAGCACCGGCACCCAAGAAGGCTCGTGCAATGCCAACCACACCCTCAGCCTTAATCTCACCACGACCACTATGGCAACAACTTAGCACAACCAGTCTTGCTCGCATTTGAACTCCCATCACATCACTCATTGTTAGCAAGAAATCTTCCTTACCAGGCTTCGGGGATGCTCCAGTAGGGTTTGGTGCCAAAGCAATTTCTCCTGTTTCCATTCTACCATGTGCTGCAATGTGCACCAAAGCAACTGAGGAAAGTCTTCCCAACACTTGAGCTTTTGTTGCTTCTTTTCCAGTGAGGGGAGCAGTGTTGAGTATTTTCCCAATCATCTCTACTTCTATCTTTGCAAATGGTAGCTTTTCTAACGTTAACCCCGGATAACCGACTTCCTCTAAGCAGGGATCACCCACGAGCAGCGCCCCAAACTTTTTGTGGTAATCTGGTGAACAATCCTTGATCAACTTCAAACTATTCAATGACGGAATGACCCGGATTTTGAAATACTCGCTCAAGTACTTTGAATTAGAATCTATGAATGCAGCATAAGGAGCCAAGCACAATGGACCTTCGGGAACAAATATCACTTCATTGCCATTAATCAAGTCTTTGATGGGGCTAAAGATGACGTCATACAATGTTCTCAAACCATTGGAATCAAAGTGCGTGCGTTGGGATATGGTTTGATCCCTCTTCTTTGACAGGTCGCTGTCGATTTTCCTATCCAACGATCGATCCTCGCATTCCACACCACGTCCGACACCAATTTCCTCACGAGTAGTGTTAATTAAGGACTCCAACACACTGGTCGCAACAATCCTCGAATTATTATCGCTGATTTCTTTTCTTCTTAACTGAACATCTCCATTTTGAATAATCCAGAAAATTAGTTCTCTTTCATGAACTGCCATAAAGACTGTATTCGATGAAAGGCAACTTACTGTGTCGCAAGTAATTTGTTCCTCTGTATGTGGTGTTTTTGTTTCGTACTTTGAATACATAAGGTCTCTCAGAGCTTGTGCACGTCCTTCTTCAACGGCAAACAAAGCCTCAAATACGTCACCTTGTTTCAACATTAGGCGCCATAATCTAGTATAAGGCGTTTCATTATCATCCCGGTAGCTAATTGTCCACTCATCTTTACCTTGCAGATGCTGCCTAACATCATTGAACAATCGCACGCTAGAACGATAGCAATCAAGAGCCTCATTTATAGAACCTTGAGATTCAAAGCAAATACCAAGATTGCAATACGAGGCACCTTCTCCAGCCCTGTCTCCCACTTCTTTGGCAATTTTTAGATCCAGTTTATGATACTCGATGGCTTTTTTGAAATCTCCCAGACTGTGATAGGCGTTACCAAGATTAGCATACGACGCTCCTTCCCCAGCCCTGTCTCCCACTTCTTTGGCAATTTTTAGATCCAGTTCATGATACTCGATGGCTTTTTTGAAATCTCCCAGACTCTGATAAGCGTTACCAAGATTAGCATACGACGCTCCTTCTCCAGCCCTGTCTCCCACTTCTTTGGCAATTTTTAGATCCAGTTCATGGTACTTGATGGCTTTTGTGAAATCTTCCAGACTGTCATAGGCGTTGCCAAGATTAGCATACGACTTTCCCTCTCCAGCCCTGTCCCCTACTTCTTTGGAAATTTGTAGATCCAGTTCATGGTACTTAATGGCTCTTTTGAAATCTCCCAGACTATGATAGGCGTTGCCAAGATTAGCATACGACGCTCCTTCTCCAGCCCTGTCTCCCACTTCTTTGGCAATTTTTAGATCTAGCTCATGGTACTCGATGGCTTTTTTGAAATCTCCCAGACTGTCATAAGCGTTGCCAAGATTAGCATACGCCTTTCCTTCTCCAGCCTTATCTCCCATTTCTTTAGCAATTTTTAGATGACGTTCTTGGTACCCGATGGCTTTTTTGAAATCTCCGAGACTGTCATAAGCGTTTCCAAGATTACCATACGACGCTCCTTCTCCAGCCCTGTCTCCCACTTCTTTGGCAATTTTCAGCGCACGTTCATGGTACTTGATGGCTTTTTTGAAATCTCCCAGACTGTCATAAGCGTTGCCAAGATTACCATACGACGCGCCTTTTCCAGCCCTGTCTCCAACTTCTTTGGCAATTTTTAAATGACGTTTATGGTACTCTATAGCTTTTTTGAAATCTCCCAGACTGTCATAAGCGTTGCCAAGATTGCCATACGACGCACCTTCTCTAGCCCTGTCTCCAACTTCCTTGGCAATATTTAGATCTAGTTCATGGTACTCGATAGCTCTTTTGAAATCTCCCAGATTTCGATAAGCGATGCCAAGATTACCATACGACTCTCCTTCCCCGGCCCTGTCTCCCTCTTCTTTGGTAATTTCTAAACGACATTTATGGTACTTGATCGCTTTTTTAAAATCTCCCAGACTTTCATAAGCGTTGCCAAGATTGCCACACGACTTTCCTTCTCCAGCCCTGTCTCTCACTTCTTTGGCAATTTCTAGATGACGTTCATAATACTCGATGGCTTTTTTGAAATCTCCCAGAATGTGATAGGCGTTGCCCAGATTACCATACAACGTTCCTTCTTTAGCCCTGTCTCTTACTTTTGAGTCCAATAGATGCTAGAATCACAGAAATATAATTATACTGATATTAATTCAAGGGTGCTACCAATCAATAGACTCTTCTTTTTCTTAAGGGTGGCACGATACAAGGCTATTCACTACCTATTCACAGAATAGCGTAGCGAGTAGCGTAATTAAGAACAGAGGGGCATTCGTGAAAAACAAATAGATTTATAGTAAAACTGAATGGAAACACGAAGAAAGTGATTCTATTTCTTTAAGAAAATACTGGGAGAAAAAAGCAAGGAAAATCAATCGTGTCATTTCAGGTATCAAAATACAAATGTTCTTTGCGTCATCATTACGTCAACAGCTCGTGCAAGCTCTGTGTTTCTAGTGAGTTGTAGAAGTACAACTTCTAGCGCATGCTTTATTACAGGAGGTTGTTTGAACATTACATATCAATTATTTGATCTTCCCTTTCAAAGCCGAGAATATGTCTTTCTCCAGCATTTCTTACCTGACCCTTCACGGAGTGAGTCTTCGGGTTGCCCGTTGCTTCTTGTAATTTATTTTGACCAATAACACACCTGGCCCGTAAATCTAGCAATATCTTGTTAGTCTTGTCAATCTGCTTAACGTTAAGGCACATGACATCACTTTGTAATGAGAACCTCATTAAAAAATATTGTAGTAAGGCCTTTGAATTTCGTTCAACGCCTTATCTTTATTGTTTGCGAAAGACTGACCTATATACTGCTATGAAATGTATTGAAAATAAGCGATGAGGTAGGGAAGAAATTAATGTAAACTAGCAAACCTAACAGGTGCAGAAAGCTATACAACCTCGCGAATACGTGAAGATTCCAGCGATTATGGAGATCAAAGGCTATTATTGTTTGTAAGCAATTTGTATACTAATTTGGCACGTAACAGTATAAAGGGAGTTGACCTCTCATCTCAGCCAGTGTGTAAAAATAAATAACAGAAAAGTCATCTTTTTCACCGCAGGAAACTCCAGTAGTAAACTCGTCTAAGTTGAGCCGAAGGTGGGAAACATTAACAACATCAGTGGCTCTGTTGATTTAAGGAAAGGGCGGGGTGGGGAGGTTCCAACCCGATATGACTCCAGGCATAAACGATTTTTTTTTAAGTGCGTGGATAAATAATATACGAGAGAGTACCGTTACGCTTTTTGTTATAATTATACACTTGAGTCTCTTGGTTGTTTTGTGATTTTTTGCGCCAAGTAACTGAGGATATACAATTGGATTTCAAACTCCAATTTACTTCCTATCAAAAGACCTTTTAAGCCAACTTGTGATATTTGCTCATAAAGTAATTAATTAATTTACTAATTATATAGCTGCGTCAAAATCCAATTTGCCAACAGATCCATTTTTATTAATTTCTGCAAACTGTCCAAATTTAAAATAAATTGGATAGTTTTGGCTCAAACGTTTAGTTTCGCTTTGAACAAACTGTCCAATTTGAGAAAAATCTGGATACTTTCTATCAACCAATCAAATGTCAAGATAAATAAAAGAACCGAGTATTGGCCAATCAGGTTTAGCTATTATCACTGCCAGAAAACGCCAGCGTAGCTCGCTAAGTTTTATTATGTTTTGATAATGGCGGAATTTCCCGACCTTTTTTCTCCACCTTTTTGACGTTTCAAACTTTCAAATGGAGTCTTCAGCTGGGTTCCAGTGTTCTCCTTTTCAGGCGGTAACTGGTAAAATTTACCGCCTGTAGCACCACTCGCTAACGCCTAAAATCCCTTAGAATTCTTGAAAATTCAACAGGTAAAGGAAAAAAAACATAGTTGTTTCACCGACGTAATCGGTATTTTATTCTTGTAAAGAATAAATAAACAGATTAAAAGATAAACTGCGCAGGCTATGGTTTGTAAGTACTATCTGTGGCTTTCGAACTTCGAGGCAAGATCCGTGAATTTTTGGCGGGCTTTCTGTCACAATTCCATCAAGGCAGATGTCATTTCTTCGCACGCGCATCGGTAGTTGTTTACGCTCAGTTTCACGATGAACCGACAACGAGCTTTGTTCTCAATTCTCTCCGTCATAATGGCAAGAAGTCACGAATGGAAACAGTTACAGTTCCATGAGCTTCCTACCTAACTGTCGGCTTTAGAAAACTGGTGTTGTTAAATCGACCAACATTCACGTGTGTTGATCGAAAACTTTATCTTCGTCACGAAATGCTCCACATTCAGGTCAAAAGTGTTTAAAATCTATTTTCAGACGACATTTTGAGAGAATCCTTGACAATGAAACCCTTCCAGAACGTGAATGAAAACGATTTCGTTTGGTTTTGAGAGACGACCGCTGATTTTGTAGTGACACTTCATGTAAGCACAGCGAGGATACCCCGAATGTGGCTTTGGCCTATTTTTCTGTGACTTTAGGGCAAGAGAATTCAGACAAAGAATAAAACACTTAAAAATGAAAATGCTGTTTGATTTCATTTGACATCTAAAGCCAAAGGTGTAAAATTAGTAAACCGTAATGCATATTAGATGGAGGTCTTTTCAAAGAA
>Ga0126339_10000968_pt1 | contig 18047 bp, 17 predicted proteins | sample OrbTmetagenome_2_FD_92532 | JGI IMG/M metagenome (GOLD analysis project Ga0126339, IMG submission 92532) | Coral microbial communities from Petempiche,Puerto Morelos, Mexico - Orbicella T R C metagenome | ecosystem: Host-associated > Invertebrates > Cnidaria > Coral | place: Petempiche,Puerto...
ACCACTACCACTACCACTACCACTACCACTACCACTACCACTACCACTACCACTACCACTACCACTACCACTACCACTACCACTACCACTACCACTACCACTACCACTACCACTACCACTACCGCTACCGCTACCCTACCGCTACCGCTGCCTTTGCCGCCGCTGCTGCTACTCAAAGAGGATTGACGAAGTTAACGCTCACTTTTGGCAACCCTCAATATACCTAGGGGAAAATACAAGTGGCTCAGACTTCCTTTTGGCCTGAAAGTCAGTTCAGAAGTCTTCCAAGAGAAAGTTAATTCCTCCCTACAACGAGTTATAAGAATCACAATGTGAACATTCACGATGTGAACGTGCTCAGGTTACTTGAGACAGCAAGGATGAACGGCATAAAGTTCAATCCAAAGAAACTGCAATTCAAGAGAACCACACGTGAATTCTTTGGACAAACTCTGACGGCACGAAGATTTCTGACAGAAAAGTAGAGGCCATTAAGTAGATGAGTGGACCAAAAGAGAAGCAAGGTCTTCAGAGTTTCCAAGGCAAGGTTATTATCTGAACGCTATTTCAGTCCAGCTGATGAAACTCTCCGAGCTACTCAAGCCACTACTAAGAGAAAACGTGGAATGGACTTGGGATTCGGCCCATCAAGTTTCGTTTGATGGAATCAAAGAAGAGCTTACAAATTAAAGAATCCCGTACTCGAGGCGTATTTCAACCCCAAGTCTGAACATGTTATCGAGAAAGGATGCACCGTTGAAAGAATTGGGTACAGTTTTATCACATGCAAGATGGTAGAACAGTGCTCTACGTATCCCTAACACTAACTCCTGCTGAGGAGCAGTATTGCAACATTGAGAGAGAACTTGTAGGAATAGTAATCGTCATGGCAAGACCGCCAAACTATGTGTATGGTGACCCCGTTCGAGTTCAGACAGATCGCAAAACCACTGGAGACCATTTGGAAGAAGCAAATTGCCACAGCAAGCTCAAGAAAAAGACCACTATTAAGGCTTGCAAGATACGAGATCAAGTTAGAGCACATTAGGGGAAAGGAAAACTCAATAGCAGAAGCTTTGAGTCCAGTCGAGCCGCTCAGTCCAGAGCGTCAGGATAGAAAGCAGATGAATGCAATTCCGGTGCATCAGGTAACGCCATTGCAGCAACAGACAATCGCCTTGACAGAACCAGAATTGCCACCAATGCAGATCCAGCTTTGAATCAGCTACGACATTTCACATTCCACGACTGGCCACTTCAAAAGCGTCAACTTCCAGAACCAGAGCGGCATTACTGTAATAATTATCGTGAAGAGGTAGCAATCGAAGATGGACTGATATTCAAAGCTCATCGTTTAGTGATTCGCATATTGCAGAGAGCAGAATATCTGAGAGATCTTCATGCAGAACATTTGGGAAAGGGGAAAAACTCTACCAGGAGTGCGCAAGACAGTGTTTTCGCGAGGAAACAATGAACACGTGTGACATTTACCGGAAAGAGAAGCCAACTCAACAGAAGGAACCGCTCATGACGCATGATGTACCCAGCATGCCAGGAGTCAAACTCGGAATCGACATATTTGAACATCGTTCTCACCACTACCTACTCGTTCCAGATTAGTTTAGTAAATTTCCTATTGCGAAGAAACTGTCTAATCAGACGTCAGGTCACGTGATTGGTCTCCTCAAGAAAATCTTTGCAGAATATGGGATTCCAGGAGAAGTGCACACAGATAGAGGAACTCAATTTGAATCCGACGAGTTCATAGCATTTGCTGTTTAGCACAGGTTCTAGGTGCCCCAGGTACCCTCAGTCGAATGGTTTAATCGAATCCATGGTCAAAACGGCAATGAACGTCAGGGAAAAGGCAAAAGAGTCAGGTTCTGACCCACATCTTGCAATGCTGATCTACGAGGGTCTGGAAGGGTATTTTCGGGATCCGGGATTTGATTAAAATACGGTGCGGGAATCGGGAAAATGATAGATATCTTGACTGGACCCGGGATTTGACTGCTTCCCGGGAAGCGGGACTCGCCAAAATTTGGGCACGGGATGCGGAATTTTTTTGGCCTGTCTGTCGGGAATTCGGGAAATCATCACGATCCAAATAAACGTTCTAGCGGCCAAAAAGAATCAACCAGGCGAGCGCTAAGCGGCCTCTCCTTCCATACCAAACTATACAGTGTGCCTGGTTAATAGTTATCTTATTGAAATAGTCAGAGGGTATTTTGTTTAAACCAGATGTAATAGCATAATAGCGTACCAGTTATTGACTCGATGCTCAATTGACTCAATTCCTCGAGCTCTTCAGTCTCTTCACAGGTTCACATTTATTGTAATCTTGAGGAGAATTTCTCAACAGCTTAACCGCTAGTTGCCCGAGATATGGCAAATAGTGATACCAGCTCTGTTACAGTAAGAGTTTTGGTCTCGTTTTATCTTACGACCACCGACGATACTTCCAGTTCTAGCGCCAGAACCTCGGCGATCCACAAAGAGAAATTCAATGTTCCGCTAAGCGGCGACGAACACAAAGACCTGTTCAACTTTGCGAAACACTTAAAAAAACCTTCACTGGGTTAGCAGAAATCGCTACGAGTAAAGGCCTTGGAGAAAACCCCTAGGTCACGATTGCCATATCGTGCTCTTTCATCATACGGAGGTACAAAAAACTATTTCTTTTTGCAGGAGCCTTTAAGAATTGACAATAAAGTTGACAGTTACTTTTGATGATACATTGTTCGTGCTAGTCTTACGCAACTCGTTTCGTCCTGGCCAAGGGACTCATCAGAGACTTGTCTGCTTGGCAAACTCATTAGGCATCGCGCCTAAAGTCCCGTTCGCTAACAAAATGGTGACAGCAATCTCGCCTTATATCGCATAAGGATTCCCGACCGCACAAATAGCCTTTAGAAACACACGTAAATTCAAAATATCAATCGAAAGGGCCAATCTTACATTCATTAGCTTTTGTAGAAGTTAAACTTTTTAATGTATTTTCTGGGAAAGAAAAACGGGACTCGGGATAGTGATGAAAAAAGTGCAGGATGTGCGGGATTCTCGTGAAAAAGGAGCGGGAATGCGGAATCAGGAACCCCCTTCCAGACCCTCATCTACAGATCCACACCAATCAGACCGGCTCAACTACGGTTAGCAGAATTGCTTCCCCAACCCAAGTATAGAGCACTCCTGCTCATTCATCAATATCTGGATCCTAATCTGGAGAGGAGCAGGGAAGTGAAGATAGCACAGAAACAGACCCAAGCTGATTACCACAATCATAAACGGCCAAGAAACTTTATAATCTAAAGCAATACCAGAATGTTCGATGTCAATTGGATCCGAATGAAGTAGTCTGGCAGAAAGCAACAATGATTAAGCAACCCACTGACAGATCACTCAAACGTTACCAAGTACGTACAGACTGAACCTGGAGATATTTCACCAACCGTCGCCGCTTACGTCTTGCAATTCAAATCGACCAACAACCAGAAACTCTAATAGGGCTGCCTACCACTTCAGCAGAATACGTTACGCCAAAATCATGGCCGATGAATACTGTCAACCATATACTACCGACACAGTGTGTGCAAGACCGCACCCATTCCGACATTGCAACCTTTGGACCACGACGAACTGTTAGACCACCAAAGAGACTAACCGAAGAAGTTTAACTGTAGAAGCACTAACAAAACTTTGGGAACTTTCAGTTTATTTTTTTTGAAAGGAAGTGAGGGAAATGTTGTAATTCTAGATACGTGCACTATGTGTGAATCAATCTGAATTAATTAAGCTATGAATGCGTACAGAATGGGTGAACTGTCAGGAATATTGACGCTAGTAATTATTATTCAATTTCAGTTGAGTTTAAACGCCGTTCAGTTTAAATTAAGTTCTGTGTCAGTCGCTTCGCGTTCGGAAAATATGGTAAAAAGGGTCAAAAAGCATGAGGAAGCAGGGAGCGCGACCTCGTATAGAGAGTCCGGATTCAGGACCTTCGATCCGATAACAAACTGGTATTCGCGATGATCACAGTTTTAGTATTTGGTGGTTGTTTGGATTACTAAAAATGCTATGCCCACTGAAACTAGGTGCGTGTACATATGAAAATGCATTTCAATTGACGTTACTCCCAACTGCAATTTTTTTTCACAATTTTACAGTTAAAAAGCAAGTGTTTTTATTTTCTTTTAGGACATTGTGGTCAAGGTGACATTGGGAACGAAGAAGATAGAACGTCACGAAAGTTCGTACACTAAAATTGTCAAGTTTGCCATGGAAAACGTAAGAATTGATGATGTTGTTTATTTATTGAGCACCATGATCAGGTATAGATTTACAAACGTGAGCCAGTGTTCAAGTGACCTTGACCATGGCTGCATAACCTGACATAAAAGGGTACTGATGGGCCATGGTCTTTGTTTCACGTGTTATGTCAATATTTTGACCACCGGCGTTTTTTAATGATTGGTTGATGGAATGGGTGAAACGTTTACAAGGTATACGTAAATCAGGCAAATGGAATAAACTGGGACTCAAAGATATAGGAATTAAACCGACGAGTTTTTAATGGAACATGCAAGAAGAACTTGGCTGTTCCCTTTATTTGCCACATTTTGTGTATGGTATGTCAAAATTGTATAAAGTCCTATTCAAATATTGTTTATGTAAGTTTGGTTACTTGGAGGCACGGTATCCTCTTGGCCCCGGGGAGGGGGGGGGGTACACCTGGAAAAATTGGGCGGGGTGTGCGGCCCACTTCCCAAAACCCTTACCCTATTTGACCAAAATCTGCGATATTCCCTATCCTTTTTATCACCTGACCATAAATTCGAAACCCTATTTATGACCTGACCCTTAAATCAAAACCCTGTTTCAGATCTGTGTTACAATTAGTTCCCTAGTTCAGACCAATGTTAAATTACTGTAAACATAGTTTGTGAAGGGCTTTTGTTGATTTTCTTTTCGACAATAACGAAAAAGGGGCTTCTTCTTAAAAACATACCCATATCAAGGCCGGAGTACAAAACCCATACCCTATTTATGACCAAAACAGCTGAAAAACCATACCCTTTGGGGCCGCACATACCTATATAGCCCATGTAAGGGAGTCCCCTCCCCCCCGGTCTCATGGTTAGTGTGCTCGACTCCGGATGAATGAATATATGAAAGACTTTATTAAAGTGTCAATAGTATTTAGATCGAGCGGTCCGGGTTCGAGCCTGGTCGGGGACATTATGACATTCACTCTCACAGTGCCTCTCCACCCAGGTGTAAAAATAGCTACCGGCGCATTAATGCTGGGGGTAACCCTGCGATGGACTAGCATGCCGGGCTTGAATAGATGCTGAATCATGTTAATGCTTTCGGCTTCTAGAAAGAATCATCGCTGTCAGCGTCCGGTAGCCTCTTGGGATTCAGTAGCTCCTTGTCAGTTGACATAAAAAAGTTTAGCGAATCCAATACAGATACAGCTAGTTTTACTGAGAACAGGATGGTATTCTCCTCTGGAGGACACAACTTGCCTGAACCCATTGGATTGCAGCTGATGCCTATTGACAACGCTGTTGAAGATAGTTTTTTCAGAGTTCTTGACCAGCGATACCGATGTCGAGGTTTGGCACAGCGAAGAAGTAACGTGAAAAGGATCTTACGGGAATACCCTAGGATAAAAGGGGCTTCTAAACCTCAAGGTACTATCTCACATTCATCCGTTCAAAAATACGTAGAATACTAAACAGAAAACAGCCAGAATAGCATTCTTACTAATGATGGTAACAGTGATCTGCAGAAAGAGGGTTGAGAGTATTTCTTTTGAAATTTTCAGATCCTGATGTGCGCATTCCTCTTACTTGGCCAGTCGGTACCTATGGTCTCCCCATGACAAAGTCAGGATGTCCGAAAGGAACGTTTTGGCACAAAGGGACCCGTTACCATGACACCGAGGATAATGCCTCAAACAACTATTGGTCAAATCCCTATGATTTAGCAGGACACGTTAGTAAAAGTAACATGGAACAAAAGTTCTGCATGAAGACCAGAGCTGAAACCTCAAAATACAACCTCCCCTGGCCCAAAGGACAATACTGCATCTACAAGAAAGGAAATTGCCCTCAAGGTGAGTAGATTGTTCTTCGGGTCGGTGATGAACCCTATTTCAATAAATGATGGTCGGAACATTTTCGATTTATCTTACCGATTTAGAACAACACACGAAAAATATATTCAGTGATGCAATAGGCCCAAGGCATGCTTCTAATTGTCCACTCAACTTGGTATCAGTCGAGGAAGATGACCAGGTCGGTTCTGTCTCTTTACAAACTTAATTGCATCGTAGTTCCAAATTTGGGAGTGTACAAGAGACTTTTGCAACTTTCTTGTCCACAATTGTTTGAACAGCAAAATGAAAACAGGCAAATTCCTGACCAAAAGTGAAGCTGGACAAATGATTGCAAATAGGGAAAGGAAACTGCTCTTCGGAAAATAAACTATTTTCCTACCAAATAAATTAGCAGAAACCTTCACTATTTGATGAACGGTTGAAAATCTGACCTGACGCCCGGTTATGTTGGTAATGCTCAATTTTAGCAGAACGCAAAATTTTAGATTATTTTCATTTCCCTCCAGTTATGGACTAATCAATGTTCTGTATTGTGCCTACCAGGCTTCAGGGATGGATACATTTATTGGGATGACGAAGATGACAACAACAATAACTGGCGCAGCGGTCAGCTACCAGACGGCAGTTATGACAGAAACACAAACATCTATTACTGCTGCCGGGATGATGGATATGCTACTAAGGCCATTTATCTCCCAATTGACACTCCCTTCGTTTTGCTCAAGTCTGGTAACCGTCATTGTCAGAATGTCCATGGTGTCAACACGCGAGAAGAATTCTTTCGTTGGGACAGTGAAGACGATTCACCGCATGCCATGGCAAAAGGGAAACACCCCTTTCTGGAATACCTGGGCAACAAAAATCTGAAAGTCCACTACTGTTATTATTATTAACAGGGATAAAAATGGGGATAGGACGTACGCATCGTCACATGAAATGCATGCAAAGTAGTTGACTGGAAGTTTTTCATACATTAAAGCTACGCGCTGAAAAGGAATAATGAAAATAAAAGTGCAAGGCACAGTTCTTTCTGCTTTTAACGCCATTGTTTTTTGGGGGAATAATAAAAGTGACCCAACCAGTTCTACCATTTATTTGCGCCTTGTTTACATGTTTGACTCGCATTTTTGGCTAGCTACAGGCAAGAGTTAACCGATCTCTTTCAATTTGACGTCCTAACTGAGGAATGCTTGAATCTGAAGTAAAACCTTTTTTTATTGTGGGAGCAAAAGCAATTCAGATATCGGCAAATTTTTAACATCTCGTCTTTACAAAGAAACTCCCATAACCTTAGAAATCCAATGGCATATTTTCTTTGCCACTTTATGGAACAAATTAACCTCGCGTCTCTCAAGTTTTTACCTGCACATTTCGTGATAATCATGACCATGCACTAAATCACTACACGAAATGCTGGTTAAATTTATTCTGAGGTAAGCTAATAGACTTTGCATAATTGGCGCCTAAATTTGAATGACCGTGCTGATGCTTATTTCACTCGTCACCTTTTTATTACCCACACTTTGTTCCTCCGACCTATCTCCAATTTATCTCTTTCTGTCCAAAAAAATACCTTAGTGCGATAAAAAGCCGCATCTTAGTTTCCCTTTAACGAGAAATGACGCCGCCAACTTCTAGATACCATTTTTCACTGCAGTGTTACCACCTTGTGTTGGGTACTATAATTATTCAAGATCTTTGTCGTAACATTCCCTGTGAGGAGTTTGCCAGTAAGAGATGAGAATTGATAAACGAAAATTCGCTTTAAAAATGTGATGATTCCTGGAAAGATTTTACTTTCGCTAAAAGTAAATGCACTTATTTGAGATGCCAAAAAATCATAGAACTCGATAAATCTTTCCCACCAATAATCGGGCCATGTCAAGACCAGGCGTCAGTTTCTCGAAAGTCCCGGAAACTTTTCGGGTCCGCAAAGCGATTTTTAGCTAATCTGTATCGAAAAATAGAGAGGTGTGTACGCATGAAACTTCTTATATGAAGGGAACCTCTGTTCATATTACAAATACGTGAATAAAGCAGCTCTGTAATATCATAAGGTTGGAGATTGCTATGGCTTTCTGCATGCGAAAACCTTTCGCGAGCTTGGAGAAACGAGCCCCAGATTTTGATGTCAAAAGGATACCACTTATCCCTTACAATGGGTTCCCAGCGGAAGAATATTGGCGGAACATTCAGGAAACGTTTGTGTAAATCTTGCATTTTTATGTGAACTCCTATCTAGATTGGGTGAGGACCATACTCGGGAAGGAGACCGCAAGTACACAGCAAGTCCACAGCGTGCGCGGTTCCCCCTATCTTACATAAATAGAATTCTATTATATAAAATAATGAAAGATGCGAATGCAGCCATAACACTACTGGAAAAAAAAAATTTTCAGGTCATTTTTCCGGTAGTGTTATGGCTGCATTCGCATCTTTCATTATTTCATTTAATTGCTACTGTTGCACATCTATTACCATGGAATTCATATGCTTGAGCCGAGTATTACGTCCACTGAACATATAGGGCCGAACTCCCACACGACTGCTCTCATGTGGCTCTGATAGCTCAGTTGGTAGAGCATTGCACCGGTGGGGCAAAGGTCGTGGGTTCGAATCCCGTTCAGAGCCAAAAATTTTTTCAGGCCATTTTTTCAGTAGTGTTATGGCTGCATTCGCATATTTCATTATTTCATTTAATTGCTACTGTTGGACATCTATTACCACAGAATTCTATTAGTATAGTAATACAAATGCGGCAATCTGCTTGGCTAAGCTACTGGTACATGTAGACTCTCAGCCATCACATAACAATTCAAATTATTCTCGCGTTTTGATTGGTTCTTCTGATCTATCGGAGGACAGACTTACAGATGACGTCATTAACGTTAACATTGTTTTTGTGTCTCTGTTGTATAAAACAGATAGATTTCATGTCGCCGTGCGTCTGTTCACTAATTGATCACGGAGGACGTCAAAATGTAGTAAAAAGTTACCATAGCAACTGTATGAACTGCTAAAAACACCCTTAATTTTGGCTTTCAGTGCTTTAAGTGCTTTAAGTGCTGATAACTCAAAAACGAGCCTGGTGATCCCAATTTTTTTATTATCGAATTTTAACTCACAGGATAAGACGCAAAGTTTGCCCAAGTTTTTTTTTTTTTTTTTTAATCTGTATATGGAGTCGAAAGCCAGTTTAAATTTTCGAAATTTTAGTTGCCTCTGAACCTTATTTCTTTTTGAAACCTCGATTATTTCTGAAACGCTTTCCCCTGGAAAATCATTACAGATCATGATCAGCTTTTCAAACCTTTACTCTCCTATACCCCAAGAAATGGGCCTGGTTTTGGAGAAACAACACACTTCTAGGAACTGGATAATTTTCGTCAGAATTTAATCTTGTTTTATTAAATTTGACAGCAAAGTGACATCCGTTAAAACTCAAAGGATATGTTTATTTCTCGAAAATCCTTTAAAATTCTCGCCTAAGGATTGAAAATGGAACAGTGCTTCCAGCTTGATCATTTTTGTTTGTTTGTTTGTTTGTTGTTTTTTTGCGTACAAAATCACCAAAATTCACAACCATGAAACTGAATGAGAGGGGAGGAAAGGGCACCGTAAAAAGCATTCTGTTAAAAGAAGAACAATCGTACAGTAGCCTGTCATTTAGCGGTAGCCGTTCGTGACAAGGAGATACAAACAAAAGCTAACCAAGAACAAGATGCAGATATGAAGAGAAGTATGATCACAAGCTTGGCTAGAGATTTGTCGTTTAAAATCGCGCACGCACACTGTGCCTCCAGTGTTGCTGATTGTAACAGGACTACCGCGCTCAAGGTTGAATACTCCTTCAGTAGTTGACACTTTTAGACTAGGAGAAATAGGACCAGAAGAGAGCAGGGTGATCTTTATTTCTTTTTCAGTCACAGCGAAATCCATCAGGCTTCCCAGATAATGCACGCTGATTGTCATCTTTGTGACATTGGGTGGTAATGAGGGATTAAAAGCCAGTCCAAAATTTTTCAGTCGGAATCCTCCATAACCATAAAGTACAGTCTGCAAAAAGCCACCAGCACCCGTAATGAAGTTGACCGCGCCCCAAATATCGCGCCGCTCCGTCCATACCTAGTGTGAAGAAAAAATTGAGTAATCTTGTAATTCAATATAGGTGGTCATAAAAAGCTGAAAATATTACAAAATCAATCACTATAGCTGTAAACGGTTTAACAACCAGATTCAGATTTAGAATCAACGTTTTTCCTTTTTTTTTTTTAAAGGAGCTCAGTCACAGTATTTTGAGTTATTTTGGCCACGTACAAAATTACCTTTAAATTGAAGGAAACCCGAAAAGAGTAGTTTACTAAGACAAGAAAACACCAAGGAGATAATAATAAACCATAAAGGAAAAAGATGGTAAAAGGATGGAGAAGATTGACACGGATTGTAAATGACGAACTTGAAAAATTTAGGCTTAACTCAATACTCACAAAAACTCGCAATAAAACCTTGCAACCGCTGAGAAGCGAGAGAAAAGCCCCAAAAAACAAAACCAAAAACAAAACCGAACAAACAATTCACGTTTGATTTTGATTTTCATCTGAACGACTGAGAAAACAACTACTCCTTTTTCGTACTGGTTAGTCAAAATTAATCAGATTAATCAGATTATGAACAAATCACACAGCTGGTAATCAAAATGTGTATCTTCCATTGCACTTCATTAATTACTATTACTAGAGCAGTGTGCTGATAACAGTCGTACCTTAAATGGTCCGCGGATATTTTCATAATTCTTTAGAAAAGGTTTCTCAGCTTTCTTATTCTCTCCTAAATCCAGCCAGCCAATAGCGAACATAGAATGCGTCATGGCCGGTCCATCAGGGTCGGTACGTTCTTCATAGAGTTTCAAGTCATTATAACGGACCTGCATAGAAATTGTCAGCATACACAGTCAATTACTGCCCAGTCGTGAGTATCATATGTTATTTTGAGTTCTCAGTTGAGTTCTGGCTGACTGGCTGACTGGCTGACTGGCTGACTGGCTGACTGGCTGACTGGCTGACTGGCTGACTGGCTGACTGGCTGACTGGCCGACTGGCCGACTGGCCGACTGGCCGACTGACCGACTGACCGGCTGACCGGCTGACCGGTTGACTGACTGACTAACTGACTGACTGACTGAAGGACTGACTGACGAGCTGACCGGCTGACTAGGCTGACTGGCTGACTGAATGACTGAATGACTGAATGACTGACTGACTGAATGACTCAATGACAGAATGACAGAATGACTGACTGACTGACTGACTGGCTGAATGAATGACTGACGGATTGACTGAATGATAGGGTGACTAACTGACTTACTTCTAAACGCACCCAATGGTAACCTTTACCAAAGAGGTCGAGTCAATTTAATTTGTTGAGAATCGCAAATAAAGAAGTTAACCCACCTTCTCGTCCATGTCGTACATCAGTGGAAAACCAATAAGAATCGTGTCAGCCTGTTTGACCTCTTTGTCTAACGTGTACCCTTCATATTCAGGGTGATAATTTTTCTCGCTATCAAAAGGGATGTACATCTTTTCTGCAATCGTTAGCCATTCTTTGGGAATCTCTCTTCCCAAGATATCGGCAACTTCCTTGGCAAACAGAAGGTTCATTTTAGCCACCACATTGGTGTACACAGAGTTGTTAACCGGATAGTGATATTCATCCGGCGGCATCACGTGATTGATGACGTATCTATCATTGGCAACGTCGTACTCTACTCTGCTAGCCCAGTACTCCGCGGTCTGGTAGACAAGTGGGTACCCAATCTCTTGCAACCAACTGGAGTCTTTACTTGCCATCCAAAACTGTTTTGCAGCGAAAGCTATGTCGCCGTTGATGTGGATCTGGTTTTTGCCGTACCTCTCACCTGGGGACGTCTCCAGGCCCGTGTAAGAACTTTCCCATGGAAACATTGCGCCTATAAAATGCAAGGAACAAAACTCATAAGATTCTATTAAATCTGAGTATAAATCAATGCCGTTCTCTTATTGGCTATGCACTATCTACAACAGAATAGATAGTGAGTAGAGGTGTGGTTGTCAAAAATTCGCGACCGCTTCTTTTCGTTTTCGAAGTGTCTGTGAAGAACATTTAGGTAAAGTTTTGCTGCGCCCTCGTCAACTATCACGTATTAAATAGAAATTTCGAGCTCATAATCAAATTGTTAATTAGACTCCTCCTCCTCCTTCCTTCAAGCATTATTATAATACCTGAAGTCGTTTACATTTGTTCCATTTAATCTTCTCCTCGGTTTTACATCAACCTCTTGTAGATCAAAACAGTTGTGGTGATCGTTCAAAACAGATTTGTAATATTAATTAATGCCACCGACTGATCAAGAACGAATTCAGTCAGATTGATGATACGATGAATGGTTAGAACTGTTACTTGATAATTTCCACTTTCTTACCTTTAAATCCATACTCCTTAGCGATTCTGCGCGCAGCCGGCAGCCGATCCTTACGATATCTGAGGGAACTTCTGGCCAAGTCTGGATGAAGCAGGACTAGAGGGGGGTACATCCAAATATCCTGATCCCAGAATGTATGTCCCATGTACTCCTCTCCACCCGGTAGACCCCCGGGGCTTAATCCGTACGGCCAATCATGTCGAGTGGAGCTTAGAATGTAGTACATACTACCGTGCACTGCCTGTGCCATCTCTAGATCACCTTCAATGTCTATCCGACCAGTGTCCCATAATGCTTTCCAAGCCGCTTTGTGTTCTGCCAGCAGTTCCTCCTTGACTCTATATAAAAAAATATTCACCGACAGGCTAGATGAATTTTTCAATCTTCCACCCCTTAGGTGATCGTCAGTTAAAATCTTCACGTATAAAATAATCGTTTTTGAGTCAAAACTTTAAAGTATATTAACTTCACTGCCTGTTGCATAGTACGCTCTTTTTTTATATAATAATAAGAATATATTTTATCTAGAATGAGATTTGCGAAGTTTAAGAATTTCCTAAAAAGCACTTCATTTCTCAGCTTCCTGTTGAAATTTTGACCGTTTTGCACCTATCAATTTATCCCCATTCAGGAGAAATCATACTTTAAATAAGGACAAGTTTACACTTATTTTATAAGAATATGTTTTATAAGAATATCGAGGCTGAGGCTTGCGAACTTTTAAGCCTAATATTTCAAGAATAAACGCGAAGCTGATATTTTGCAAAGACTATAAATTTGTGTGTTGAAAATTTGTAAATACAATACAATTATATATTTTTTTAAACCGTATGAAAATTATTCCTTTCTGTGAACCGCAAAACTAGCCATAAAACAACACATACAGTACTAGCCGTATGTTGGATGGCAATCACGTGTCTGCAAGACGTTGTGTGTCTTATCAGGCTTTATTGCCTGCAGGATGAAATTACTTCAGCGCCATCAAAGTCATGATAGGACAGGTATCATATGCTATAATCTAAGAATATTCACAAAAACATTTTCAGCCTAAAATATGCAAAATAAATAAATAAATAAATAAAAAATAAAATAAAATAAAATAAAAAATAAGAATATTCAGCTTGGGCCGTGAAACAATATTCTTGTATATAAAAAGAGTCGATATGTAATAATGGACCATCTTTTTTAATCAGCAGTGTAACACTCACAGCATAGCTTCGTCCCATTGGTACAGAGCTTCAGAGAGCGGGTTGAACTTGGTGTCCAGGTTTGTGGCTATTGAGGTGATGTAGTACCAGGTCTGCTCCTCAGAGGTTGCTTTTATGGTTAATGGCTTGCTGGTCCCTATTTCAGTCCAAACCATCGCCAAATTAGCTCGCATACTACCCGCTTCCTCAGTTTCGTTGACCTAGTCAGGAGAGAATATATAAACGAATTGAGCAGACAAACATTTATAAGTCACAAGCACTCGGGGAGAAATTAACCTCAGTTGATACTATGCAAGCCTGTTTAAGGTCGCTACACATCAGGGGTCACATGCTGCGGGGATATATGTTGCAGCGAATGTTTTCCTCGAGTGAGTCAGGCCCGTTTCTGCGAATAAGTTCTGTTGCAGGGAAAATATTTTGTCCCCACTAAATGAGGCATAAAATTTAACTTCATGAAGCAGGGACAAAAATGACTTCAATTTCAAATGTGGCATCGTGTGCACTGCTCTTGCAAAATATGTCCCCACTAAACATTTATACCTCAATGCATTTCGTGTGCACCAGTTTGTGTTCTATCCCTGCAAATAGCATCCTATGCGCACACACGAAGGGGCTTTTCCCCGCCACACGTCCCCTCTTCATGTCCCTAGTGTGTTCCCGACATTTGAGGCAGCCTTCACTTGGCTCCAGTTCTCCTTCCAAATATTTTCCATAATGGCTTTCGCCCGGGGAGGGGCGACTCTCATATAAAAAAGGACGAGAGTGCTCGACGAAAATTTTGAAAAGAACCCTTAAGGTGGGACTGAGGTTTTGTTCTTCTCGGAACTCGAATCTTTAGGTATTGAAGTTTTATTCTTACAAGTTCTGTTACTGTAAGTTTAAAGCTCGTTTTCTAAAAACGAGTTATTTTCGCCTTCGAGAAAAGATATCTTGAGAACGATTTATTCAATTGAGCTAAAATTTTCAGGAATTGTTGCTCTGAGTACGTTCTGTGGAATAAGCATAGAACTTTTCAGTGCATTCTGTCGAAGTTATATATTGAAACGCATGCTAGATTTTCTGTATGAGATTTAACTGGTCACCATTTCATGTGTTTTTAATTTTTCAAAAATCTCTATGCTTAACCCAGCAAGCTATTTGTCTTCTTTTATAAAATGTAAAAATTATTCCTTTTGATCAGTTCTCGTAGGAGTTATCTTTCCTCAAGTAAGCCCTGGTATTCCCCAGCAGGTGGCAGATTTAATCAGCCGGTGTCAGGTTACAATACAGTTATAGGGTACACAAATATTTTTTCCATAATCTTCGGTCTTTAAGCTTTTTAAAAATGTATACTTTGCCATGGTTTGGAGTTAAATCTTAGCCGCGAGAAAATGTTTAAAACATGGTGTGTGTTTAGGTGAAGTCCCATCTTAATAAGAGGTACCAAGATCGTGTTTCGCGGGAGTGGCTTGAAATTGTTTTCTCTTCTAGGAGGTATTTATTTTGAAGACAAGCAATAGACTGCAAGTTTGATACTACGTGAAAAACGTTTCGAGACACCAACATGACAAGAACCAATAAAGTAGGATCGCAACAGTGGACAGCTGTTTCGACCTTCTTGTAGATCCTACGTTGGCAGCGTTTATCGTATGCGTAGGAGTTATCTTTTCTCAAGTAAGCCCTGGTATTCCCCAGCAGGTGGCAGATCCCTTGCAGTTCCTGTTTCTCATTTATTTTGAAACAACACATTATCTCCTGTCATATTTTTTTTTTCGGCGAAAGCTGTGGACCTTTTGAGGCTGAATACCTTAAGAGGTACCAAACCCGCTTTTTTTCTGTTTTTTAACCCTTAAAAAGTACAACGAGCACCCCAGTCCTTTTTGTATGGGATTCCCCTCCCCCTCCCCCTCCCCCTCCCCCCCCCCGCCGCCTCGGGCTCTTGTAATATCGTCAACCATGTATTATATTCGAGCAGATCTCCGGAGTTTCCCGATAATTTTCAGTAGAACAAAAGACTTTCCGAAGGTCAACTGAATATTACGTATAATCAGTTCCTAAACTTGTCCTAATATTCTCGTAGACTTCGAAGAGTCGAAGACCAGTAATCTCAGGTAAAGAAGTGCATAAAACAGAAATAAGTCTGTTTTCAGCTAATAAATGATGAGCTAAAATGCGAGAAAACAGCCCGAGAACAATCGGAAAGGAGGAGCTAGAGGCTTCAGAATTTCCAAGAGTCTGCGAAGCGAAGGGAGCGTTGTGTGACGTTTGCGTGACATATCACGTGCTGCGTCACGTAAAACAGTAATCCTTACATTACTAAATCTATATTTATTTACTCCAGAACTAAAATTAGAGCACAAAAAATATTTACGCCACAGGTTGATACAAGGTACGTTCACTCAAATTAACTACCAAAATATGCAATGAATATAATAGTTATTGTGATCATGTTTAGATTAGAGCCGCATACGTTACACAATTTTAATTCCTACCATGCCAAAGGCTGCCGAAGCCCCAGATCTATTTGACTCAGTCGTCTTGAACTCAACATCCACTGAAGAATCTCCGCGATTTGTAGAGAGGTTAATCAAGAACTCCTTGTTAGCGTTGTTCTTAGCTGATATCTCCACAACCAACAAATTTTTCCGCGATCGATGTGCATAAATTCTCTGCTCCACGTCTAAGTTCTCAGCCTTGAACCATTTGTAGAACACGCCCTCCAGTACGTCCAAAGCGTAAAAGGTTTTTCCTTGAATCCCGACCAGTCTGAAGTCGATAGCAACGGTGGAAGGAATCCTAGCGCGGTGTGCGTGTTCGTAGAAGTATACCGGGTACACGGGCTTCTTCTTCGGGTAAGCCTTACCATTAAACACTCCAGACACATGCACAGTATCGCTGTAAATCACTGTTCCCATGTATCCATTAGCCACTGAAGGCATAATAGTACCATTTCTGCTCTGGCGAACGGTAACTCTCTGGTGCTCTGTAGGTAAACTATCCGTGACAAACCTGGTTGGCGTACCTGCCCTCATGGCGCGACAAACAATCGCTGACAAAACTACGAGGAAAGCAATCTGGATGCCGTGACAGGTCATGTTAGAGCGTGATAAGGTCTCGAAATCCTTCGTACAGTCGCGTCAATGGTATTTCCGATGGCAATTTTAAAAGCATCTACTTTCTGAAAGCAGCGCGTTGAGGCTTTTTGAACGACAGTCTGCACCATGTCAGTTTTAATAGTTGACATTGTAGCTCATTGTGAGTTAAGTTCGCTTGTCAGTCCTTTTATTATTTTTGTCAGATATGTCAATTCCGAGTCCATTAGCAGGAGTATTGAGAGCCTGATCGAGAAGTCAACGAGAAGAAGGCGGGGGGAGGGGGTAAAGAAACCCAAGCAAGAGGATTGATTTGTCCTGTCACGGTCACGCAATATTGTTAATTACTGTCGAAAGTAATAGAAGATACAACCAGAATTACGGTTTACCACGAATTAAATACTTCTTTCTCATTTCACGGAGAATTATTTTCGAAAATCACGGTTCACGGCTGCTAATGAAATCACGTTTCACGAGAAAAAATTAGGCCATTCACGAATCACGAAAATACCGTTTAAAGATTTGGTACTTGATCTTGAGAAACACAAAAGAGATACCTCGATCTTGCGCACTCAACATTTAATGCCACGCAAAAGATGTTGCTGACTTTTTTCTTTCCTTTTCTGTACATTTTTTTTTCAGGAGCGGGGTAGGATATTGTTGCTCATCACGCTTGACCAGTAGCAGCCGAATGATCGACGGTTGCTACCCAGAATGTTTTAACACTCACGGTTATCTGTCAGCGGCGCTGGAATTAGCGTTGATGGAATGGTATCCCGTTAAGTCTAGATTGCTGTTGAACTGTATTTTAAATGTAATCGGTCTGTAACGCCCGGCTGTAACGCCAGGGCTATGGAATGAATGAATCATGAGACCTTCGTTGCGAAGGACCAAGATCCTGTTTTTACCAATTCTGAGACGCAATAAACAGTCAGTTGATTTTGAAATACATCACCTGATATACTTTTTCAAGTTATATCAAATAGGACTTCTGTATCAGAAAATTTCTGCTTAATTTGCCAAGCAAAGGATTTTGAGGGTTGCTTTATTTAACCTGTTCACAGCAATGAATGAGTTGCCAGTAATCGGATACCCGTGTTTGCGAAAAGAACTCTGGGATCGTCAGGGGGCAAACATTGCAAGTCGCTAGAAGGAAATGTATGGCGAAAAGTTGTTTCGACGCCCAA
>Ga0126339_10000969_pt1 | contig 18046 bp, 6 predicted proteins | sample OrbTmetagenome_2_FD_92532 | JGI IMG/M metagenome (GOLD analysis project Ga0126339, IMG submission 92532) | Coral microbial communities from Petempiche,Puerto Morelos, Mexico - Orbicella T R C metagenome | ecosystem: Host-associated > Invertebrates > Cnidaria > Coral | place: Petempiche,Puerto...
CAATATTTAGCCTTTTTCAAATTTTTTTTTCAGAAATTAGAGATTATTCTTCGACCTCTATTTTGACCCAAAAATCCAAATTTGAAGAAAATTGCCGACCCGAAGGTATACTGTAACCTTAACGCCTGCGCTTGATGTTTGACATGGCATGACGTTATGACATGAATGTAATGTACAGAAAGGATGCGCAGTAACTGTGGGCATGAATGTCTTTGAGTAAACAGGTATACAGTGATAAGTTAATAAAGATGGTGAATTTTAAGCTCGGTAATGAAATGTGAAGGTGAATTAATCAACATGACACGAGCGTTAAATGACCTTGCTCTCCATGAGTTCTTGTAGCTCAGTGGATAGTCAGTGCCCGCGCAGTGTTCGGGAGGTCATGGGTTCGATTCCTGTCGGGGACTCAGAATTTTTCTTTGTCCCACACTTGTGTCATGTTGATTAATTCACCTTCACAGGTATACAGTGTTGGAAACTAAATTTTGACAGCACAGACGCCTTTTGGGCGAGTGATGTAATTTCCACTAGCCCAGAAAGATGCCTCCCCTCCTGAAAAGACAGATAGATACAGAGATAGTGCAGAGTGTGTAATGTATAGCTCTGATGCAGTACTCACAACACAGTTCCTATATAACCTCTGCTGTTCACTCCTGGTTTGTACTGACCTTTGGAGTGTGTTTCATGTGCGTATTTTTATTCACAGTCCAAGAATAACCTGCAATTAATAACCCCTTGTCAAGACAGCTCTTGAATTTTACTGTGATGTTTTATGACAATTTTCGGCTTTTCACTCATTTTAAGTAGTAAACGTGACAATTTTACTTTTCACACCAACGTTTTTAACTTGACACTTTTATTTTCCTCGCAAAGGTATGTAACATGAAACTCTTGTTTTCTTGAAAACACATGGAAGATGTGCTTGTGGTTTTTGTTTTACAGCTGGAGATGAATGGAAGAAAGTTGAATGTCGGATGAAGAAATGGAAGGGGAACGATGTTCTTTTTACCAATAAACAAGAACTAATCTAATTATCAAATTGTAACAGAACATCACGTTCTGTTGTCACCTTTGACAATAACAATAAAATTACTTGAATTTAATACACACTGATATTGATTAATACAAACTGAGCAGCGATTCAACGAGAAGTACTAAAAGTAAACAGCACTACTTGACTGAGATTAAATCCTTCATTTTTGAACAAGTCCCCTCAAAGACTGATTAAATTAATTTACGCTTTCAGTCTAGGTGCGAAAGGGGTCTGCAGCAATATTTGAGCAATTTCCTGGGGTTTTTTTGTACAATTTGTCAAGTTGTAATGCCATTTACTCAGAAAAGTTTCGGCTACAGATGTGAATTTTTTGGTCTCTTTGACAGAGACAAAAGGATGAAATAAATGCACTAGTGTAGTTTGGAAACAACAGATGAAATTACTTGAACCAAGTTAGGTTTAATTCCAAAAGATATGGAGTCACAGTAACGCTCTTGTATCATGCTAATGATACTAGAATGCACGCATACGACATGTTAGGGCTATACCACAAGGAAAAGCACTCAACATCAGCATATGATCTTGTATGAAATGTATCTTCCACCTAATATGTAGGTGATACTAAAGCTTATTAATCTGCACATGCCTTTAGACAAAAATATTGATTTTGTTGTAAAGAGAAAAGTATCACAAGGAGAGCAGGGGGTTTCCTGGAACAAATATGTAGCTTTGTGAAGTTATCAAAGAAGTAACGTAGATAAAACACATTTTACACAGTGCTCACAAGTACCTACCTCATCCCACCCCACCCCCCTTCCTGCAAGGCCAATTAATTAATTGAAATTAGTTAATTAAACAAACATTAAAGTTTAATACACCTTATTAATTTCCATAGCGCTTTAGCAAATGTCAACCCCCAAACCATCCCAATAGTGCACTCTGCACTAAAAAGAGTACAAAAAGCACTGTTAAGTTTTCCTTTAGAGATATTCTTGTCAAAATGGAAAATAGCAAGGAATGTTATCAATATCCAAGCTTAAATAATTTCCCAAAAATGAAAATCATACTTGCCAAATGGGCAAGTGATCAATAATATGCACTCTCTGACACTTTTATGCTTGCATATATAGGTGAGCAGGTGCACTAATTTCCAACACTGGTATATTATGTTTCACCTCTCTGATTCTAATAAGCTCATTGCTATCCTACATGTCTTTCACTATTGTTATCAGTCATTCTGGCTTTCAGGTATTCCAGGTTTTATTTGTTGAATTATATTTTCAAAGTCATTGTTTTATTAGTTATTATAAATTCAAATGTAACTTGTAAAATAATTTAACTCACAACAAGATGGTTGCTGAATGACCAAATCATGTCTTGTAAAATCAAATATGTCTTCTTTCCAAAATTTAGGGTCACCTTGGTATGCTTTTCATGATTTATTTCAAATGCTGATTTAAAAGCCATTCTTAAGGTATTATGGTAGATGAATTTTGACATAAGGGACTGGTCAAAAAGTACCAGGGGGATGGGGGGTGGGCTGGAGCATTTGAAAATGTGGTGGGCAGAGAAATGCATGACCCACCCCTTCTGCATTGTTTAGAAGTTGCTCCTTTGTAACCACTACATATCATTAAATAAATAAGTTGGGTTTGTAGAAAAGTTTTGCAGTGTATCTTTTCTGTTGGTTGAGTGATACTGTTATACACAGTGGTAAAGTTTTACTGGGTTATATTATCTTAATGTAATAAAGATGTTACATAATGACATTGTTTTCAAGGTGGGGAAATGAATGTGTTTGATCCTGCTAACGCTGATGAAGTGGTCACTCCAGACTCAAACAATGAAACTTCTAGAGATGAAGACTCTGTTTCAGGCCATGAACATTGCAACCAGGAGATAAATGCTGCTACTGCTGAAAGGACTGAGGCTCCTGATCTTAACCAAGAGACAACTGTCTCTGCTGCTGCAGCTGCAGCTGCAGAAACAGTACCCCCACATCAAGATGAAACCAATGTAGAGAGTTTAACTGGCAATCCTGTTCAGGTGGAAGCAGAAGAGACAGTTGATGAAGTTGCTACAGACAATGAAACAGCTCAACAGCCAACACCATCAACCAACAGCAATGACCACCGTCTTGGTAAGTAGGTTGTCAAGTTTGATTAAAGAAAATGAACTCTTAAGTTAAAGATGATTTCTAGCCCTTCACCTACAGTACAGTCTCAGCAGCCCAGTGTTTGTGAGCATCTTTCACTCTATGGATGCAAATTAAATACCTTATCTTGGTGGCATTAATAAGTTCTTTTGTCCAACAGTCTCTTTGATTTCTACAGTTACAAAGTTTCATCCACTGATATCCAAGAAATGAACAAGGCATAAAGCTTTGCCTCTATAATGGGGTTAACATGAAACTTAGAATTTTCTTCATGAAGGAGTGAAGTTGCAAAGTGTTACATTTTGGGACAATGATCTTACACAAATCAATACAAAAACATAAACAAACTCTGTAGAGTTCAGAGTGTGGACAGGAAATTGCCTTATCAGGAATCTTTGAGCCAACAGCTGGGCATAACAATATTGTAAGAGTTTAACTACTTTGTCTGATTGTCATTGTGACACTTGGCATGCTGAAGTGTATGCAACCTATGTTTATTAACATAACACAGTCTAATAATATAATGTAGTCAAATCTCCCTACAAGAGCCACCTTGGGGACAGAGGAAAGTGGCCGTTGTACAGAGGTGGCCATTATGGGGAGGTAGGGGTTTAATATGCAAATGTTTCTTTGCATTAAAGAAATATCCATCAAGTGTAACCAGTAAACGTAAACGTTATGAAAAAAAAGTTTCTCTGCCATTTTTGTTACCTCCTGGCTGAGACACAGGGTTTTTTAACCAGTAGCCATGAGTTGTTCATGTCAATCAATATTGTAGTGATTTTGCACAATAACTTGTTTGTCATTAAAGACCAGTTTAAGATCTTGAAGAAACCATGACGTCAGTGCATCATGTTACAGAAACCAAAGCTATTAGTGAGAGTGGATAGAGGTGACAAGGGGGGCATAAAGGGGAGAAGAAATGGGAAAGATGAAAGAGAAGCAGGATTCTTAAGATGGCAATAAATGGATGAAACATTAAAAAAAACACTGCAAACAATTTAGTGTATATGTAAAAATGGAATAGTTAGAAAGAACTTCAGAGATAAGAGCCACTAAGTTAGGGATCATGCAGGGAGTTTAGGTCTTAGAAGTGGGAAGCAGGCTTGCTATATTCCTTTGCAACCTTCCATTTTCACTGAAACTTTTGTTCCACTTGTTACAGAAAGAAATTGTAAATATACTAAGTTTCTGGTAATTTCTAGAATGTTTAGTTATGCAATGTTTGTACCTGAGAACCTTCTTCTGTCATACTATGGAACAGTATAGAACATTCTACTAAATGATGTAATTATGATGTAATGCTACATGAACAGTTGTGTTAGAAACTCCAAGAACGTTCTAGAATATTAATTAATTGTATATAATTATAAGGACTCAGCTAGCTAGCATGGGTTGTTGTTGTCGGCAGAACCCAACTAGAGAAGTTATACCAAGAGAATCGTAGAGAGTAATTGAGGAATTTTATTTAAAGTCAGATCAAGTGGATCAAGAGGAGATTTCTTCGGAGACATCAATTAATGTTTACTGTGGGTTTGTGTCAGTGTCGGCTGAAATTTTAGTAGTAGGCTTAAGTTAGTTTAATGATAGATTTCATTGTTTAGAAGTTTCGTCTTTGTAACTAGGATTTCATTACATATCATTTAATACCAGTTAGTTGGGTTTTTAGAAGAGTTTTGCAGTGTTAAGCATTTTTTCAGTTGGTTACATGTAAGTGATACTGTTATACACTCAGCTCAAAAAAAGACTTACTTTGGTAACGGTTTTTCTAGGTTATGTTATCTTCATATAATTAAGATGTTACATGATGACATTGTTTTCAAGGTGAGGAGCAGAGTGTACCTGATCCTGCTAATGCTGATGAAGTGGTCAATCCAAATTCTAACAATGAATCTTCTAGAGATGAAGACTCTGTTTCAGGCCAGGAGAGAAATGCTGCTGTAGCGGGAAGGATTGAGACTCCTCATCTTAGCCAAGAGACAACAGTCTCTGCTGCTGCAGTTTCACAAATAGAATCCCCACAGCCAGATGAAACCACTGTCGAGAGTTTGAATAGTAACCCTATCCAGGAGGAAGCAGAAAACACAGTTGATGCAGGTGCTACAGAAAATGAAACAGCTCAACAACCAACACCAGCAGCCAACAGTTATGACCACCATCGTGGTAAGTAGGTTGACAGTCAAGTCTGAGTAAAGAAAATGAACTCTCAAGTTGAAGATGATTTTTAGTCTTTCACTCATTGCACGGTCTCAGCAGCCCAATGTTTGTGAGTCTCACTCACTCTATGGATGCAAACTGAATGACTTATCTTTTTAGCATTTTAAATTCCTATGTCCAACAGTCTCTTTGATTTCCACAGCTTCAAAGTTTAATCTACTGATCTCTGAGAAAGAAACAAGGCATAAAGCTTGGCATCTGTAATGGGGTTAATATGAAACTTAGAGTTCACTTCTTGTAAGTTAATCAATACAAAAACATAAACAAACCCTGTAGAGTGCACTGTGTGGACAGGAAATTGCCTTATCAGAAGCCAACAGCTGAGTACAACAATATTGTAAGAGTAATTAACTACGTTTGTCTCATTGTCATTGTGACACTTGGTATGCTGATCAGTGTATGCAACCCATGTGACATCTTGTTAGAGAAGTCATCTGTGGATATAGATATTTTAACTTAAATTTGAGTTTTTTTTCTTTAATTTATAGTTTACATTTATTTGGCTCTTTCTTGCTGTCAAGTTGTATTTTGTTTGTCATGTACACAGTGATCCCTTCTTGACTTACTAGTATGTTCATTTTTGCCAAGTAAGTATGTGTACTAATATATATTTTCAAGGTTCCAACCCTCCCTTCTCTCTGCAGCTTTAAGTTTTACCCTACCATCCCCTGTTCTCACAGTCATTTCAATCCATAACTTCTGGTCCCTTTTCTCCTGTTTCCATTGGTAATTAACTCATAAAAATAAATAACAATAAATTGTTTTTCATTCCAAAACAGACATGTTATAATGTTATCGTCCTATTAGTAAGAGCTAATATGAAAATACAAAGTGGCTATATCCTTGCCTAACATTTACAAATTTTGTTATTAGTTTCAGATGTTATAGAAAAAGATATTAAATTTGACAAATTTGTTGAAGAGAAGTTAGCTCCTAATCTTGATCACACGTCATTCCGTGCTATAAAAGACTGGGAATACTTGGCTTGTACAAAGGAAGTGAATGCACCCCTGGAGACTCGCCTTAAATGTAAATTGAACAAACATTACAGTCCCACTAAGATGCTGATTGAATATCTAGCTGACAGTGTGGAAATGAAACACAAAACTGTACAGGACCTGATTGCTGCACTGAAGGCAATCAAAAGAAAGGATGTAGTGAAGATTATTACTGCTGTTTATCCTCAGGCTGGTATGTTCAATCTGAGTGTGCATCTTTATTTTCTGTGCTCTGATAACAGAACTACTGTAATACACACAAGAGGAAGAAGAGTATGTTATATGTTCTTAAGTCAGAAATCGTGCTTGTTATTCTGAGCCACTTAAAGTGCCACTAACCCCCCAATTTTCTTTTCCTTTAATGAAATCTACTAGTTTCAATGATTACTTCAGCAAACAATTATCTCGATTGATAAAATCCCTTTGATGTTTGAAGCATGTAATTTCTACATGTATGTTCAGGACTGTGCAAAGTGGGATCTGGGTCAGGCTACTTATAGTGGCGTCACCTTAGGAACCAGGCAAAAACACTCATTAAGAGACTTTCGACTGAGCTTCCAGCGCTGCCAAAACATTTTTGGGTATTTTTGATTGCTATTTCATCAAAATTGGACAAGATTTTTAAATGAAAGTACTGTATCATCTAGCATTACAATTTGGAGTCTAGCTACAATTTGGATGGCTGCAATGTGTATATTATTTTCCCATTTTGAAGTGCGGGTCGCCAGTCGAGATTGCCGCATTGTAATTTACACCAGGATTGACAATTGGCTGGTCCATTTCAGTTATAAAGGTACAAATAATGGCTGAAGAGTTCACTTAAAGCTCTTAAAGAGTTATAAAGATGTCAACAAATACGAAGAATTAGTAATTTGACTTAAAGGATTGTGCAGATTTTGGAGTGTTGAAACATTTTTAGATTTAAACATCTATTTTCCCAAAAATACACGTTAAAATGCGATGCAGTCATAGTCCACTCCTGCCTACTTCTCCAGAGCAATGATTGAAAATAGTTTTAACATAAGAGATAAGCAGAGATGTCAGCAAACAATATCCGCAGGTGGGGTAACTTTTTGCTTTGTTATTGTCGACCAACTTAATCTATGCATAGTCAATTACTGTGTACAAACAAACATTGCAAGTAGCACAAATTTGCATATTTTTGTACTAGTAAAGCATGCAAAATCCTTTGACAAGATCTTGAAAACAGGTTCAGTATAGTATCAGTTAAATGAATATATTTCTACTTCACTGTTGTTTTGAATTGAATGTCCGTTTTATGTACGTTAATAACCTGGGAGTCCTCGACTTATTAGTTTGCATTTCAGTTGACTGACAAACACATTCTTCTTTCAGCACTACAATCTTCGTCGGTAGCTATGGAGTCGAATCTAAATCGTTTGTTTCACTTTCCTCATATATTTATAAATGCTTGATCCATTCTAAGTTTGTAATTTAGATATGTTTGGTTCCTCAAAGACAAAGGTCAAAGAACAAAACAATTAATTCTCTTTTCAGAATGGCCATTGAGAAACACAGTCGGATTACGACCAGTCCAGCATGAGTGTGTTTTTATTTAAAAAATTCACCAATACATAGCTAGTTCACCAGTTCAAAGCCTCAACAATCTTAATCGCCTTGTTGTAGGACATACTTTTCGTTTACTATTCATTCAGAAAAGTCTCAATTTCGAGTACAAAAGACATGGTGCATTTAATTAAATGTGCAATTTCCTCACCTATATAGTTTCTATTGTTTATTTTTGTCTGGGACTCGGAGGATTGTTTGAGCTTGGAATATTAAGTCAGCAGGGCTTGAAACTGATTTTTTTGGACTACTAACTCTTTGGGTTAGTGGACATAAATTTTACTAACCAAATTATAAAGTTCATTATCCAAGAATCTGTTCATGAGTGGAAAATTGCACAAATAAATAGGACAAACTAACATATGGATGGTTCAAATTACATAGTGACCTTTAAAATAAAATATAGACTAGTTAACACTGTACATTATCTTTTCTTTTCGGTTTGTGTTTGTTTCAAAGCTTGTACAATGTCCCTCAAACCTTTTTCCTGTTGCACCCTTTGCTGTTTAGCTGCATAGCATGTCTCGACCATGCTTACGTGTGCTCTTATGTTTCCGATATGGAAAGCCTGCATGACTACCTGTGAAAGAGGAACTGCTCTAGTCTCTGAGGGAGGGAAATTCACGACAAACACTGCAAGACAATGTTTGTTTAGACTCAATGAACTGCAACATTCTCGGCGAAAAGTTCTTCCTTCTTGTTTTCACTTTTCTTCATACATGCATAGCGCTTCTGTGAGTTTTCTGCACTGTTTGAAACTGTACCTGTTCGTTGTTGTTTTTAATTTCGCACTCTACGGTTTCCTCTTCATAACTTTAGGGCGGCGGTCTTTTTCTGATAAAACTATCCAACGATTGCTGCATCTGTTCTGTATAATAACCAGTTTACACTAACGAGCCACTTCTGAAAAAACCAAAACAAAACAAATGCTGAAATAAGCAAAGTGATGGAAGTAATTTTATTAAGTTTGTGTCCAGATCTCCCCATCCAGCAAAGGCCTGGTTACCTTGAGTGTGAAGTGAGCGTATTTCGTTGTGTGATTGTGCTCTAAGCATATCTTTTAGAACAACAAATTGTTCAAGATAGAAAACAATCTTATGCAAAAAAAAAGTCAGCCGTTTTTTAACAAAAATTTTTACTAACCATGTTGGGTTACTTGGCACATTTTTAGTAACCAAACTTGAAAACCACTAACCGTTGGTCAACAGGTGACCGTTAATTTCAAACCCTGAGTCAGATGGCTTCCAGCTTAGCCAAATTAATGTCTTATGGAGTACCTTGACAATGTCAAGCTTTCCACTAGAGATAGACAAGAATATATGAGATAGAGGTATTGAATTAATGGGAATATTCTATCATACACAATCCTGTACTGCTATATATATATAGCCTCCAACAACACATCTTCCTTGCATTCTGCAACTATTTTGAAACACACTATCGTATATTCGCATATATTCTTCTCAGAAACAAAATAATGTTATTCCTGAAATGACATCAAAAGCCAACTCATCCCATTCTCCGCTATTCCTCGGTCGTGAACATGGAAAAGGGCAATTTTACAAACTTTAAAAACTCATACAAAATTAACAAAAATAGGTACAACAATTTTTTTGCAGTGGTGATCAGGAGAAAAAGGAAATTTACATTAGCGAAAAAAAAAATTGGGGGAGGGGGATTAGTGGCACTTTAAGTTTACTGCCCCTGTGAAAAATGCAAGTCTTTTCATGACCTCTCATGGTTATCATGGCTAGCAGTATTGCTCGTTGTCACGTACACACGATGGCAGCAATTAATGATGGAGTCATGCAAGATGGCAACCATACTCCAGCCTTTGATATTGGACATCCATGTTATGGTCAATTGACATCTGTCAAAGTAAGGTATCTGCTGACCAGTGTCACAGGACCATATTGTGGGCTCAAGTTTAGAGCTCATCAAGGTCACATGTTTTTTTGAACTTGAACGCTGACCAAGTGCTGGTTTCTTTTGGATCGCAGGCTCATGTCAGATTAACTTGTTAACAGGGCCGGGTTGTTCAGAAGCCGGTTAATGCTAACCCAAGATTAAAAGTTTACAGAAGTATAAAATTAATATTTCTTGTATACAAAATAAAATGTTTTTCACTGCATTTGTTTTGTGTATTTTGGGATTATTCAAACTCAAAACAGAAGCCCAAACTTATACGGAAAATCTCACTGCAAAGTTACAAAATTCAAATCAAAATTCTTGCTTAACCTGGGTTATCTTAATCGGGCTTTGAACAACCCCACCCAGGAGCTCCGCTTTTAGCCTAAGCAGAGCTCCTATGACAATAAATTAACCTGGCTTGAGCCTGCAATCCAATCAAAAACCAGTACCTGGTCAGTGGTCAACTTTAAAAAACATGTGACCTTGATGAGCTTTAAAGCTCAACCCACGATATGGTCACTTGATACTTATCAGCGGATACCTTGTCTTGACAGGTGTCAATTGACCATAACATGGATGGCCAATTAAGAAATAGAAAACATGTACCGTGTTTCTATCGAGTTTTAGTATAAATCTACTAGCATTCTGTCACAAATGCTGCTCTCTGATTGGCTGCGCTTGTTAACAAAATGACAGCTGCTTCTTGGCATTTTCAAAGTGCCTGTGAAGAAAATTTAGGTAATGTTTTGAATGACTAGTAGATTTATACTAAAACAATTAGATTATTGGCTCTCGATTTCTATGTGTGATAGTTGACTCCTGCTGCACCCTCATCGACTATATATCACGCGATAGAAACACAAGTGGAAGTTTGAGAGAACAAGAAATGCTGTAGGAACACAAGCGACAGGCAAGTGTTTCCACAGCTTTTTCGAGTTCTCCCAAACTTTCATGAGTGTTTCTAAAACTCGATAGAAACACGTTACAGAGAACATGTTTTCTATTGTTTTAGAAAACACTGCAACGAAAAAAAGGAAAACAACTTGTTAACTTTCATTATCAAAATGTAAATTATCTTTGCTCATGCCATCATTACATCAACAGCTTGTACTAGTTCTGTGTTTCTATCAAGTTATAGAAAAACTATTTTTAACCAATCGGCGTGTGTATTTAGGGCTCAACATTGCAATGTATCGGTTGCATTTGCGACTAAGTTTTCTCCCTTTGCAACTAAAACTTCTTCAGCGGTCGCACCTTTGCGACCAGTTATCACCTAAATTGATAAAGAAATAAAAATTTGAAAATTTTGTGTCCTACTTGATGTGGAGATTTGAAAATGTGAAGGCAAAATCCTGCTCAAGTTCCAAACAACACAATGTATAATCAACTGCAGGCTTCCCAATCTCAAAATTTGACTCTGCATACATGGTGTATGGGACAGCTTGTGTATATAGAGAATTTTATGGGAAAGTCACCAATTGTAAAAAAATTGAGTAAATAACTATCTAATTTGAAATATAATTTTCCTACCTCAAATGTGTCACAGACTTGTCTCTTGTGCCGATTTTGAAGCCATTCTGACGCCGTTTAGTAAAGTTATTCAAAACCGGTCTTTCCTTCAATTCTTCTTCCTTCACACAGACTTGTCCCTTGTGCTGATTTTGAAGCCATTCTGCTGCCATTAAGTGAAGTTATTCTAAATCCATTGTCTCTCCTTCTTCTTCCTTCTTCTTTTGGAAGGAGAGACAACGGTACTGAAAGATACGTTTTCATATTCGATCAAAGTTTGTAATTTACGATCTTGATTGTGCCATCAAAGTGATTCAGAAATTGTTTTTCAGATATCATTAGAAATGAAGAAAAGCTGCTGAAAGATAATAAAATCAAAGAGTTTTTAATTTATTAGTCAAAGTACTTATTAATAATTAACTTAAGCTTTGTGACTAAATTTTAATTTGTGACTAACTTTTCTTAACTGGTTGCAAAATATATGCAACGTCACTTTTTTTTTAATTTTGAACCCTGGTATTTTCTTAGGACTGTTTTCTAATGTCAAATAATTTTTGTACTCCTTATTATCCAATTGCAGCAAAAATCATCCAAGTAACATGTGAAACAAGTACAAATATACAGCGATATTGTATAATAGTTAGTTATTTGTACAGTAGAAAACCTGTTTGAACAAGTCTGCATATGCACACAAAACTGTCACACTCTCCCTCTTTCACTAATAAATTTATTGACTACAGCAGTTGGATAAGAAATTTCTTTATATTAGATGTTTTGGTGTGTAGTATCGGTGTATATTTTTCCTCATTGTTTGTATTTCGGCTCAACCAGCAGGCTCGTCAAAATACGGCACAGCTCCTAAAAATATACAGCGATACTTAACACACCAAAACATCTAATGAGGTATGTGTAAACCATGGGTGCATGCCTCAGTCAACCTATTAGCTGGAATATGGCTGCATGTTGTGTGATGTCATCATTGTTTTTCGTTGTCGTAGGGTACATGTGCCACCGATCCATGCTGCTAGCCAAGTTGACCATGAAAAATGAGTTGCATGGTTTTCTATTTCTATGAATGCATGTGGTTCTGTTCCTATAGTCATCTTGCTCCTCTTATAAGCTTCAGGTAAAATGGCTAAACAAAAATGGTGGTCAAAATAATGATTGAACAGAGGGCTCAAATAAACACCTGCAGGAGTCAAATAAACACTGGGTCAAGTTTGAAATGAATGCCCGAGGCATTAAATCTATAAAATATGAATATTGCCCATTTATTATTTACAGGTCTGCTAACTGTTTTCTTGAGTGTTGATTGAATAATACCTAAGTCTATATTTACAATGTCTGTTACTTTTTACCCAACAGAAAATTCTACTCAAACAATCAGTGACTTCGCCTCTTCTGATAGTAATAATGAGATGATTGACAAAATTGCCACCGAGTTGGATCGGAAGTCACGGGTTGTTGGATACTGGAGAAACCTCGGTCAAAAATTTAACATTCGTGGTGACAAGTTGAAAGAGATTGAATATGGCCAGTTCAATCCAACATTAGCCTTGATGGAATATGTTTATTCCAAACAAGATGATTTGACGGTCAGGAAATTTTATGATGAAGTAGAGAAATTAAACCGAGTACTTGTTTTAAGGAAACTGGAACCTTTTCTTAATGGTACGTTTGATTCGTCTTTCATTTATTTTAAGCTTATTTAGTGGCTTGATTACTAAGAGCACCCCCTTAACCAATTTAATTGAAATTCTAACAATACTGGTGGTGTAATTGGAGGTCAAAAACTCCATTTATGTGTGGACAGAATTCTAAAATGGAGAAAAAATCTCCATTTTCAAAAATGTCAACTACATGTACATGTGGGCGGTGCCTAAATGGTACTTTGGTCTTAAGTGAATCTCAAAACATTTAATTATCTTGTTTGAAATCTCAGAGAAGTTGCTCCATTATTTTGACCTTCAGAAACACTTGCTTGAATATCAACTGGTTTGGGGGTGTTGGTTTTCCATCAAAAACCGACCCTAAATTATAACAATTAATAATACCTATAATTATTACCTAATTATTAGAGTGGTGAGGTAAAAAGGTAAAGTCTGCATACGAGCCAAGTGGCCCATACAGGCCAGAGCTTATGCCGGTCTCTGTAGCATGAAGCGACTAGGAGTTTTTCTACTCCCCTCTGGATGGGATGCTAGTCCATTGCAGGGTTACCCCCAGCATTAAGTTCACCGGTACCCATTTATACACCTGGGTGGAGAGAGGCACTGTGAGAGTAAAGTGCCTTACCCAAGAATACAATGCAATGTCCCTGTCCAGGGCTCGAACGCAGACCACTTGATCTTCTATTGATCTGGAGACGAGGGCGCTAACCATGAGGTCACCATGCCTTGATAATTTTTCCAAACATTGCCCAATGTTTGGAAATCAATCAATATTCAATGCAACCATTGTTTCAAATTCATTGAAAATCTTTAAATCAGAGCTTTAGTTATCAATATCTGACTCCACAAGAACAGTGTGTCAACTTTGGTCAAATTATTGGTAAAGGTAATCATATGAATGTAAGTGCAATTAAATATTAATTAATTTTACTCTGAAAATTCTCACAAAATTACATGCCTTGAACCTTTAGGTGAATGCAATTTGGAAGAATTTTCAAATATCCCCACTAGTGTAAATCCGAACTTCCTCAAGCTTTCACACTATTACCCATCTATTTGGTGCTTGAGAAAAATTAGGAATGCACCTGTATTAATTTTTATTAATTATTTATTTGTACTGCTTTGCAAAAAAAACTAATGACAAATTAGCCTGCTCTCGGTCAGTCATACTTGAGTAATTTTCTAAGTCATTAATAGTAAGTGTCAAAAGAGCAATCATCATTATATGGCAGACTGATCCAAAATGAAAAGGAGAATTGTGATTGGTTACCTGAGCAGTCCAATTTTCCACGTACTATTAAGTTTTGGCAAAATACTTTTTTAAAAACATTTAACACAAAAAAGAACAGTTTGGTTAAGCATTAATCTTTTCCCCTTCATATTTGACAAACAATTTGAGTTTAACCTTCACGAAAGAAACCAGAAGAACTGAAATTATTAAGGCTTAACTTTGGCTCATGCATTTGCCGAGAGAGGACCGCAGGGATGCATTATATTATCAGTAGTCAATTTTTGTAAGATCCCTGTAAGAAATACTTTATTAAACTAGCTTGTTTGGTCCATATATATATTTTTTTCCAAGTTAATCTGCCCTGTCTGCAGCTTGATCCATAAAACTTACAAGAAATAACGTGGCCAGTACTTTCCAAATAGGGACTTCACGCCAGTTCAATAACATATATTTGATGTTGCTGAAAAGGAACGTGAAACATTTAAGTTTATTACATAATTTTTATGTGTTAAAATTCAATCAAGTCAGAATTTTTGTTGTTCACAAACAACACCATTATTTGTTGATTGAGAACAGGAAGACTCGATTGTTTTCTAACGATTTATTACTAGTTGGGTTGTAATGGCAATGGAACTTAACAAACCCATGGACATGGAATATAGCAGTATTTATGGGGTCGTTGAGACAATGCCTCACCGAACTTTTCTTCGCCTCTATAAACAAGGCTTCTATCAATGAGGTAGTCATAAGGTGTTGTCATATGTAGCTGGTATTAATGTAATAATTACCGAAGTTGAATACTACTTGTTTGATTTACAGAACACAGTGAAAAGCTAATGGCAAATGTCATTGAGCCAGAATCTGATGTTATGAGGGGTATCTGCGTGGAACTTAACAACCCAAACAAGGCACTGAAGAACTGGAGACACCTGGCCAGTGCGTTCAAAGTTCCAAAGGAAATCTATAAGGATTTCAATCCAGAAAAACCCTTGAGTCCGACCAGCTTACTGTTTGAATGGATCTTTGCCAACAGGGGGGATCTAACAATGGGTCAGCTGTGTGCTGCTCTTAAAAGTATTGATAGAAATGATGTGGTAAGAGATTTAAGAAAATACTTGGAAGAACATTTCACTGGACAAGAATAGACCCTGGTGTGTGTGGGTGGGGGGGGGGAGGGGGGTACTCAGCAAAATTTTATGCAGAGAGAGGCTCAGCCCTGAGGACCAAACCCTTACTCTTTCATATACCAGTTTTGATAGTAAAGGTAATACTTTCAAATACCTTCCCTAAAAAATGGTGCCCCTTTTAACCTACCTACAATACGCTTCGGCTGACTCTAAACAAAAGTGCTACTGAAATCTTTCTACCCAAAAAGGATTTACCAGAAAATATTTGTCCTTAAAAAGATACCCCTACAAATCTTTCATTGGAAACTCCTGCTCGAGATATTTTGGAAAAGCTCTTTTAAATACTTAATTAAATGACAGTTTTTCCTACCCTTTTCTCTTCTTTGACTTGTAGAAACCCTGCCCTTTTATTTACCTCCAGCCTGAAAAAGGACCCCTTTTGGGCAGAGCCCCCCTCTTTCCCCCCCCCTCCTCACCCCTCGTAAAAACCATTATAGAGTGCCCCTGGGGAATAGACGTTCCACATTCCAACGAACAATGACACAGAGTCGAGGTCAGGGGAAAGAAAATTGTATTAAAGGGCTTGCCCCAACCTCGTTCTGGTGCTGTTGTTTGTTCCACACTTTGAAATGGATGCGGGAAAGGTCTTTTGAGACCGAGGTGTCGATGTTACATGGGCAGGTACATTAGCAAATTGAAGGGAAGCAAAAACTGGAAGCAGGAATGACTTAACAAAAGCTTTCCAAATAGACCAAAGAAAACACATGACAATTTTACAAACCTGTGAATGGTTTTCAAAGACACGAAGCGTAGAAGAAATGCGATATCCCTTATACAAAGTGATTGCTATGTAGGCTAAAAACAGGATGCAGACATCATTATGAAGCAGGAATAGTAGTCTTTTTATCGTTACGTAGTGAGAGTAGGACAGAATTTTGTAATAAAATGGCAGACGGCAAAGCCGTTGCCCAGGGGGAGGACTCCCACATGAAAAGGACGGGGCTGCTCGTCGTACCCTTAGGGGTTAAAAACGCGGTTTTGGTACTTCTTAGGGTGTTGAGCCTCGAAACATCCACAGCAAGAGCTTTCGCGGCACCTTTTAGAGTATTGAGCCGAAAAACGTCTTAGTCATAGAATTGGTACCTTTTAGGGGTGGAAAGAGAAATTTTAAGCCACGCCCATGAAACAGGATCTTGGTACCTCTTAGGGATTCTTTTCAAAATTTCCGACAAGCACCCTCGTCCTTTTTGTAATGAGTCTCCCCACGGAATCGGGATATCCAAATACGTTTTAGGCGTTTTTTACGTATGCTGAGCATACATATTTCAGAATTAATTTTTTTAGGGTGGCTGGCAATTGTTTCCAGTACTTTTCAGCTTTTATACTTTTTTACGGATCAATATTAGCTCTTGTGATTAAGGTTTTGTTCCAATTTTAGTATCACACAATACCCAACCAAGTTGGTTTCATCTAGTATAACCTACCAAAACCGCCCTCTTCAGTTTGAGATGGCTGACGTTAGAAATAACGAGAGCCTTCTGTAAAGGAAGAAACCACGGAACTGGCTTCCTTGGCGTTTACCGATTATTAAGTCTTAAAAACATTTGTGTAACGTATTGGTCATTTGATGTCTACCACTTGTTCTCTAATCACGCTGCAGTGGTCGAAAAGAGAGCAAATCATTTTCACACTAATATACGAGACAGACAAGAGTCAGGAATAGGCATCTTGTTCATTTGATAGCTAGACTATCAGCACCGTGGTCGTATGGCTCATTGTATGACTACTTGTCGCTTCTTTCAGAAGTGTTGTGAGTTGTACAAAATGAATCCATGTCTTATTCTTTGTGCACTAGACGGCATTAAGACCAAAACGTATTTTTTATCAATTGTAAATAGTTGGAAGTAACGTTGTGATAATACTTACGTCCATGAGATAGACTTAAACACTTGTGAAGTTCCTATAGATTGTAGAAAAAATGCTCGCGAAATGAATGCTAAGCTCTAAAAGAGTAGAAGTCAGATCAGAAGGTACTGATTTAAAAAGAAAAAATGATGTTTTTAGGAGTAAAAACTCTATACGTTTTGATAGAGACAAAATAATCCTAGACGTGTATTGAACAGTTGCATAGACAAATGACATGAAATGTCACAAATGATATTCTTTTGCATGACCCGGTCACATGGTACAACATCCATGTTACATAGTGGGAGTTCAAAAACAAAGGCAAGTCGAGCTGGATTGGTACGAGTTTGCTTTGTTTTTGAACTCCCACAGTGCAACTTGCATCTGAGCATGGCTGATTTTGTACCATGTGACCGGGTCGTGCAAAACCTATAGGAGAATCTTTGCTGGCGCTATTATTTACATTTTTCCTTAGTAGCATACGACTTTGCGCAGAGAAGGCATCAGGCGCTAGACACGAATGAGTCAGACTTCAAACATTTGAAGAGCTTCTGAAGCTCGGTAATTGGTGAAATTTTTGGCTCTTGGTGTAATGTTCGAGGAGAGATTAACTTGACTACAAAATTTTCGGGTGGCAAAAGCGTTAATGAGCTCATACATTACAGTGGAATCCCGATTTCTGTTTTTGTAGCTCCATCAGAAACTGTATCGCGTATGCTAATGAGGCAAATATTGTACACAA
>Ga0126339_10000970_pt1 | contig 18035 bp, 6 predicted proteins | sample OrbTmetagenome_2_FD_92532 | JGI IMG/M metagenome (GOLD analysis project Ga0126339, IMG submission 92532) | Coral microbial communities from Petempiche,Puerto Morelos, Mexico - Orbicella T R C metagenome | ecosystem: Host-associated > Invertebrates > Cnidaria > Coral | place: Petempiche,Puerto...
AGACAAACTCGCAAAGACGACGTTTGCAGAGAAAACTTATTGAGAGAAGGCTTAACCCTTTAAACGAAAATACGATGTTTTTATTACAAAGGTGTCAATAACTTACCTTCGAAGGTTTGGAATTGACAGTCATAAATCGCGCTTCGCGACATATTTAGTATCCATTTAAATTATCTAAAATTTAAGGTGGCTCAGAAACTTTCAAATCCCTTCACCAGTCTCCATGTAGTTCTTATAATTCTAGCTAGATGAACTTGATAATCGTATCAAGGACACATTTTGGTAATCAGGCCCTATACAACATTTTGACAGTAAAATACAAAAAGACACTATCTTTGACATCCTCCGTGGTGGTTGCTTATTAGAATTTCTTCTCATTACTCTTTCGTGATACTTTGGCGCCATCCCGTTATTAAATCAGCAAAAATGCCGGGGTCAAATTTGAGTAAATTTCCAATGGCACGTGGAACCGCATTTTCCGCTGGACTGTACTGAATGAATGAAAAATGTTTTTCGAAATTTTCGAATAAGGGTAACCTCGCGAGTGCCCAAACTTTTCTATTTTTTGCCAGATATTTCAATCTCATTCCCTCCCGTTTCGAAGATCGAGTGCAATCTCGTTCTCATGGTTGATCCGAGATCCTCTTCATAACCGTCATCTAGAAAGAAAGTATCTTTTACAACTGCATGAAAAAAGAGTAGGCACGTGATCAGAATGATTGGCAAAATTGTGCATTGCACAAAGAATCATAAAATCGAAGTTACGTTTTAACACCGAAATTGGGAATCTATACATCTTTTAATAAGTTGTTAAACTTTCCCTCCCTCCCGTCAGAATTACATTGAAGCGAATGCCACAGTCTTAAAAATTCACAAATTTCAAATAATCAACCGAAATAACTTCACAAAAAGTAGTCGAGAAGATGGAAAAAAGAACGGGAAAGATCATAAGCTCGAAGTACGTTTTGAGCGTGACTACGTTTTGGATTTAGCTTGGTAAGCCCTCATGTCAACATTCAAATTCTCCCGACCCGTTTGTACGCAATTCTTATATTTGATAGCAAGGAGAATTTAATTACATATATTACGACAAATTTTCCTTTTTGTTTAGGAAGTTTATTCTCATGACCCTAATGTGTTGCTTTGAATTGTTGAGGATTGGTTAATACATATAATGCATCTCATTAAAATGCTTCGCGAAAAAGCTCGCGAAAAATAACCACTCTACAAAGCATAAGCTACCTTTGCTCGATAACTCTATGTAAGTAGCAGATCCTGGCGACAGTAAAATGTAGTACGGTAAGGTTACACGGGGAAATATTAATAATAGTTTGCAGTATAATTCGGTGGATTTTTCAGCGTTTTGTATTCAAAGTTTGCTGTAAGTCAGCTTGTTCACTTGGGTATAAAATTTCTTCAACCAAAGTATGTCATTTCATATCAAATAAATAGAAAAATAAGCATTGAAATTTTTTGCTATCTGTACAAGAAGAAGTGAAAATGATTATCAAATTGAAGGTTCATCAAGTGAAAGTACCATTAAAGTGTAAACTTCTTGTAGTCTAAACAGTCATGCAATAATTCCATACATAATACATAGAAAAGGCTAATATGTACATAACAAAACAATCACTACTACCATTATCTATCCCTCTCTTTGGTCAAGAGTACATAACCGGGAGAGTCACCTCCCATACAGTGTCTTTGGATCAACCTTTGTACAAGTTGGGTTATTTTTAGAACGGTTTTCCCGCCAATTTTGAAGGTTCAGGAAACAGCACCTTTTTCGGTCGAACTCCATCTGATAGATTTCCCAGGACCCCAGGTTTACGTCAGAATTGCTGCTAAGCAACATGACGTGTCGTCATGGCGACCAAACTTGTCGCCTACTACCATCAGGACAAGACAGAAAAATGACGCTTGTTTCCCTCTTTGCAAGATGCCTTCAACGAGACACAAAAAGTTTTAGCTTCCTCAGTAAAATATCGACTGTTCCTTGGTGTTGTTTAGTTGCGTTTCAGAACTGCGATTTGTTGTTAGGGCGTGAACAGTCGCCGTGAACTTTCCATAACTCGCGACACCAAGAAACAGTCAAAGTATTTGAACACTAGCATTCTCCAAAGCTTAATGGAAGTGTTTAGGCACTTTAAACGACCCCCTATCAGTGTCTACTATCTAGCCCCTAACAGTTAAGTACACTGTTCTCAACACGTCACTGGACCAAGCTCTTTCCAACATCCCTCAATTTGCCAGTGATCTCTTCAATCTGACTAGATGTGATCAAGTTGAAGTCGTGCAGATTTATAAGGTGAAGCAGAAAATTCCTTTCCAAGTTCTTTTCCTTGAGTTCTTGGCTGTTTTTGTCGATGAACGAGCGACAAGCGTCGATTACTTGGAAGTCGGCAATGTAACTAAAACACAGAAAAAAATTCAACAAATATAGATAGATACCTTTTTTAACCAGTGTTTCTCATTCAGTGCATACAACGTATAAACATTTGTTTTCATTTCTAAAGAAATAACGTGTTTAACTTGCCTAACCAATCAGAAAACAGGTATTGTCTGTTTCTGGCCTATCAGGGACGACGTGTAACTTGGTTTGTTGGATTTTTCCCGCGCTTTTCATAGGCTACGCGATTTTAGCCAATCAGGTACGACATGCGTTCCGACAAGCGTGAGTTTTCCGGCGCTTTCCCAGTGGTAAAGTGTTTTCCAGTTCAACGGTTGTATCACCGAATCGACAGAACCCTCAAAGTAAAACTTGTCACTGAGGTGGGTAACGCAACAAGGGCGGTCAACACTGGAAAATGTTACGACGGATTGCTAAACACAACCTTGAAAATCCGCATTAAATTTAAAATACCTTCGTTCTCTTCTACAGTATTTACGACAAGATAAAACAAAACAGACGAAACAAACTAACGTAATTAACTATGAACATCATTCTCTCCTTCTGTTGTATAACAGCTAAACCTCGTTGACTTCTCGGTAAAACACAACAAAACGTCTGACTACACGTGAAAGTCAACCAACCTGTTCTTCATCAAATGAAGATTCCAAAGTTTCATCAGCTGTTTTTCTCCGTCATTCACGTCCGTAAACTCGTCGATTAACTGAAAACGAATTAACACAACAGGGTCTTTAAGAGACACACATTAGTGTAATTACAGTAACTACAAATTAGAGTAAGTACAGTCAGGTTTCTGCAGAAGGAAGTGACAAACAATATTGCTTTTCTCCCTGTATAGCTGTAACATGTCAATAGAGATCAGGTTACCGCCCAGCTTCTTTTCAAGATTACTTCCTTATCAATGAATTGGTGGCTACTTTCTTCCCGGGAAGGAGGTAGTCTGTTCACAGTCTATCTATTCTTCTTGAGATCGTCTAGGGTCTGGGTGCGAACAAACCAAAACCGCGTGTAACTGAACGAGCGCGAACGCAAAAGGGTAGGGGTGTGCACTCGTTTTGGCCCGCTCACTTCGCTTAAACTGTATGACGAAGGAAAAACGGCTACGGACAAACTAGGAAAGAGGGAAGAGGCACTGAGAAAGTGTAGTGCACTGATCAGGAATACCAATCACAAGGGCAACTGTTAAGCTAAAATTCTCGTCCTCTGAATCTAAAGTCTGATTTAATGATTAGTTTGAAAGGAGACCTTCGTGTTGCATTATAAAAAGTTAACAAGATTGCCACCGAAAATAGTTGTTTCTTTGGGTGAATTTGTTTTAACTTCATCTATAAAGTCCACCTGAATTGTCTTGACTCTCATCCATTCTGGGATAGTCTCGTCTTCACTGTCTTGGTCCTTCTCCGTTGTTCTGATAGGAAGGGTTGTCTCTGAATGAAAGTACATCCTAAAGAGAAAGAGAAGAGCAAACTGTCCGTCACGCGCAAATCACGTGCCACTACAACGGCATCAGGTACCTTAGCAATGCCTCTGAAGCGCGCAAGAAAAGCGCTAGAAAGCATACATGTGAACAAGGAAACCATAACATAACTTGGAGAAAAATAAGGTAAAGAATGCTTACGAGCCAAGTGGCCCATCAGGCCGACGCTTATCTCCTGGTTCTGTAGCATGAAACGACAAGGCGTATTTCTACTCCCCCCTGGATGGGATGCTAGTCCATCGCAGGGTTACCCCCAGCATTAAATTCGCCAGTACCCATTTATACAGCAAGGTGGAGAGGGGCAATGTGAGAGTAAAGCGTCTTGCCCAAGAACACAATCTGGAGACGAGCGGACTAACCATGAAGCAATCGCACCTCCCATGGAGAAAAACAAAGACATCATCTAATGTTGAACCAGCCACTGTCCAATCAAGAACACCGGACAAAACAAACTGCAGAGAATGAATTCCTGGTTGTAGCAACTAAGGTTTGATTAGGACTTCACCTTCACTGGAAATTTAAAGATGGATATACTGATACCTATGATGTCCGTTATAGAAAGGTCTGCTGCCATCAAACTCGCCGTCATCCGGTTCCAAGAATTCCGACAGACTTTCTCTTCGTCGCTGGGGTCTGAAAGACAATGACTTTTTCTTCAATTTAAAGGTAATTTTGTGCGTGGCCAAAGTAACTCAAAATACCGCGAATCTCTGCACATCAGAATGTGCAGAGGAGTCTATGAGAACGTTGTTATATGGTATTTTCTCTGCAATGTAACGCCTTTATTCTAGCCAATGACAGGTAACTAAATTCAGCCGTATTAACGGCTGGTTGTAGTGATGAAGATAATCTCTAAGAAGTAGTCGTAATTATGATTTACCTGCTTTGTGGGGTTCCACCAATATCAAAATTCCAGATGACTGATTATTTTACGTTATTATGATAGAATAGATATTGTTATAGAATAATTTTTTAGAAAGATACAAAAATATACTCGAAGATAAATCTCCAAAAGTGTCCTTCAGGCAAAGGATCAGGATTTTCGATTTTTCGAGCCCGGCCGGCGATTTGAACTCTATATTTCTAGTCAGGGTCTCTTATTAAATCACAAAATGAGACTGCGTTACAATGACGTTGTAGAAGAGGATTGCGTTACCTCCAGACCATGACATGTGTATTTGCCACTCTTCTGCACGGTCCCTCCCGACTCAGAGCGTAACCTAGCAGATCGTTCATGTCCTCGGGTTTGCCATCGTACGATCCATCGTAATTCTCGTTCACACTAACATCGATTCTCTCTCCTTTACTGTGAGGCTGAAAACAAAAAAGAAGGGATTACTCACGTATAGACGGGGAATAGGTTGACGGCAAAAATAAACGTAATACGTAGACCAAAGGAGCTTGATTTAACGTTTCTTGTCGTGCTCTCAACTCTTCTCAGTGAGACGCCTAAGATTCAACCCGAAAAGCTCAGGTCGATGACCGTGACGTTGCAACACCGAGATCCGTATGTCTCTGATTGGTTGATATTTGCGCGCGAAAGCTCTTAACCAATCATACAGCCGTAACAGGTGTCAGGGTTACGGCCCTTAAAGGAGCTATGTCTCGATTTGCGCATCTCGAAAAGTTGAGCCTAAATTTTTCAAGTTCGTCGTTTGTAATCCGTGTTAATCTTCACCATCCATAACCATCCTTGTTCCTTTATGGTTTATTATTATCTCTGTGGAGTTTCTTTATCGCAGTGAACTATTATTTTCTGATTTCCTTCAATTTAAAGGTAATTTTGAACGTGGCCAAAGTAAGTCAAAATGCCGTGACTGAGCTCCTTCAATGACCTGGCCACTAAACTGATCTCTGGAGAATTACGTCATTAGGTGGAATTTTTCCTTTCTTTTCGTTCACGTTAATCACAAACTAAAGTTTTGGCCAAAGGGATGTCCGCTGTACCATCAAAGCGCTACAGATATCAATGTATGCTTACTTAAAGTGCTCATGAAGATACATGTACTTACAGCATAGGTGAAGATGAAACGTCGGTGACAGAGTTTGAGATGTTTCAGCAAGCTGTACAGCCTACGACAATCGATAGAGCACCAGGGGCAGTACAAGTCCTCGCGAGCCTCCGTCTGTTGCCGCGTGTTGTTGTTGTAGATGAACTGGTAAAATATTCGCTGTTTCTTTCTATTTTCGTTATTCCGAATAGCTTCTTCGGCGGGCGAGCGGATGTCGTTTGTGGAAGCTACGTTCTGACTGGTCAGCGGTGCACGAAGCGGAAGTGACGTTGGGCGCCTTGGAGGCCGCGCCAATGGAGTGCCCGACCAAGACAGTTTAAACTTTAGGGTGGGGCCGTACGCAAACACCTCGAAAGGACCCATCTGTGAAAAGAAAGAATTTGATTTGAAAATCGAGCTTGGAAGGTCAACGAAACGAAAACAGCTGAAAGTTCGCCCCTTGCTTCAGCGAGAGAAAAAATTGTATTTGGAAGTTTTATCTCCGCCTTTGTGTACTTCTCACACCCGAAAATTAAATTCTAGGAATTACCACCTCAGCTTCAAAATGGCTATTCAATGGCTTCTAGTTCTTTATCGCCTTCAAATCATAGTGGCCGCGTCTCTTCTCTTGAACTGAATTTCAGTGGCTGGAACCGCTTGGTGTATCACAGCACTAAACTAGATTCCGCAATTTTAGTTCAGTTTAATTTCCACAGTAATAAAATTGGTAAACCTAATCCAGGAATCAAAACGGATCTGATCTTAGAAATTTGGCTTCCCTTAAACTACGAGTAATCCGTCTTATGCTTAGTCCATCGTGCGTGGCGCGAAAGAAAACCTCGAGGAAACATGGCCGCGCGAGATCCTGCGGGCGTGAATCGCGCTTAAGGGCCCACTAACCGATTTATGCGCGCGCTCGCGCGCGTTGCTAAGGAGGTGAAATTTCACTTCCGTTTACTTACGTCAGCCTGAGCGCGGAAAATAAAAACAACTCGATAACTTGCAAATTCGCTAACATTTTAGATGTTTTTCTTTGTGTTTCACAAAATGCAAAGTAAAAAAAGTACAAGCAAAGACAAAATAAGAGAAAGACAGAAAAACAAGAGTAATAGAAAGAGAAAAACTAACCCCGTGTGGATTTGTCTGATCTTACCAAAGTGCGCTAGTAGTATAAATTGCGCACGCGCTGATAAGGTAACTTCCAATATATATCGGGCGCACTTCCGGTTTCTTTGAATGCTAAAGGAAACGCGGTTTTTCATTAAATCCAGCCTTTTTCGACGGATTTCGATTAAAGCCAACGTTGGAAAGATAGCTATGCATTCCTTTTTCCAAATCATGCTTTTTTCAGAAAATTACGAATTTTTTAATATTTTGAAATTCTCCCAAAATCTGACCTTTTAAAAATGAAACAAAAGCTATGCATAGCGTAATGAGGATTTAAATTAAAATATTAAATCAATGAAAAAAATCCCGATAGAGTACTTTGCCTGGGAGCCTTTGCGTTTTTTCAGTATTAGTTACATGACCATGGGTGTGGCCTGATGACGTCATCACTAGTGTTACGATCATGAAAAAGTTAAAACACATGAAATAACTCTGAACTAACTAAAAATGATGAGGCTATATGAGAATAAATTTTCCTTAGCAACGGCTCGAAAAGATCGGTTAATGGGCCCTTAAAGAGTACTTCGTGCCACGGATTTCACGCGGCCATTTTTTCCTCGCGGTTTAATTACGGTCACGATCGGTGGACTAAGCGAAAGAGGGACTACTCGTAGACTAGGCTTCCCTGGGCTTCCTTGCCTTATACATTAATATTTTGTAAATATATTTATACATGTAAATGGCAAAAAATAAACAATAAAAAAAATAAACAAACATTGCATGTTATTGGAAACAGCTTCAATTTAATGTTCCTGTGCAGTGTTACTCACCTGTCCTTCAAACACGTTCTCCCACGAGGTCCTGTTAGACAGTATTCCCTTCTTCCTGCCAGGTCTCTTGTGCTTCTCGCTCAGTGCCAGTTCATAATCACCGTCCGTAAGCAAACAGTGCTTGTTATTATCAAACACGATCAGTTCTGCCGTGTACACTGTGTGCTCTGTCTCGCACGAGTTCGAATTTTCCGACACATTGCCATCATCCCACTCCCCCTGGGGACTGCCTCGAGCGACTCTACGTCGTTTCGGAGGGGGCTCGTCTGGGGTAAGATTGTCGTTAACACCTGTGAGACGGATTAAGAGACGTATTGTCACCAAGACGGAGTGAAGAGAAATTGAAAGCGTCCTCGTACTGGATATATCGTCTTTAAGCCTTGCACTTAAATGAAAAAAATCGAAATTTTATTTTTACCATCTTGGAAAGAAAGCTGCTATTTCAAAGGTCAAAGAGAAACTCTCGCAAAAGTTCAATTCGTTGTTAATGAAACAAATTTTGGACGCTTTGCAGACCTATCAGAAGAACACTTGTCGGTAATTATTTCCTTCCAGAATTTCGACTTTCTCTTCAACACCCAGTAATTCAAAAGGCAAGTGGTGTGGTAGGCAGCATGTGAAGGTCTATCGCAAAACATACCGTTCTCGTCAGCGGCTGCATCTGCAATGAATTCGCCTGCCTTCTTTTTCTTCTTTCCTCTTTTCGTAACGCCTTTGTTATTGACGCGGTAAGGCACGCTAACTTGCAGGCTCAGAATACACGTACGACTCGTCTTGCCGCTCTTGAACGTGCCGTTAGGAACAGAAACACTAGCGGATGGGGAGACTGGTAACAACTGAGAACGAGGGTTGAACGGAGCGGAACCTTGGCCGAGTGGAACTGTTAATACCTGTGATTCACTTTCCTGTACAAGAAAGATAGGCAACTAGTAAGCAAAACCCTTAGTTTTTAAAAAAATCACTTACAGTCGAACCTCCGGTTGACACAACCTCTCGTAAGCGACCACCTCTCCTCAGCGACCAGCTTTCCAAAATATCAAAAGTTTGTAAGTCAAATCAGTATATTTTGAACCTCTTGTAAGCAACCGTATCCACTTTTAGAGTTAAAAGCGACCGCTTGACAGATAATAGAGCGAAAATTGGATAATAAGGTGTTGTAACATTATGCATTCCTGGGTAGTACAAGAGACGGAAATTTCCCAATGGGAAGTACCGGATTTTTTTCGCGAAACTGACTTTTCACCTGAATAAAACATTTTAGACATGGTTAAGTCCGTCTGCAGTTACCAAATGCTAACGAAGCAAAATTTTGATCCAATATGGTCTAAGCCCTCGTAAGCGACCACCTCACGTAAGCGCTTACGGGAGGTTCGATTGTATTTTGAAGCAGAGATACAAGGAAGTAATCAAACTTGAAGGAATGAGTGATTCGTCTTCACAAAGAATTCGTTAGAATACTAATGTTAGCTGATTGTTACGAAATACTTACCGCTGCTAAGCAACTTCTCCCGCGATTATCACTGGCTCATTCCGAAGAAGGCACTCGTTTCCAATGATTTATTTTGATCAGTTTTGAATCGAAGCGTAATTTTGCGTCCTATGAGCAGTCTCTCCTTTCCTTCGTAGGTTGTCACGCAAGATGGGCAAAAAAGCGAGCGGAAAACGGGACGAGCCTCCGCCTCGTGAAGAGCCTTAGCAATCTCCCGCGATAATCACTGGCTCACTTCGAAGAAGGCACTCGTTTCCAATGATTTATTTCGATCAGTTTTGAATCGCAAGGTAATTTTGTAGACTATAAGCAGTCTACTTTCATTAGTAGGTTGTCACGCAAGATAACCAAAAAAGCGAGCGGAAAACGGGACGAGCCTCCGCCTCGTGAAGAGCCTTAGCAACTTCTCCTGCGATAATCACTGACTCACTTTGAAGAAAGCATTAGTTGCCAATGATTTATATATCAGTTTTGAGTCGCAAGGTAATTTTGTGTCCTATAAGCAGTCTCTACTTTCCTTCGTACATGTAGGTTGTCACGCAAGATAGGCAAAAAAGCGAGCGGAAAATGTGACGAGTTTTTGTGGATCCAAAATTATCAGCTGCTCATAATTATACGGCATTTACCTTTGTGTTGCTTAAAATAAACAAATTAACATTCATAAAACTACTCCCAGCCCTACGTTTTTAAGTTGGTCCCTCAGTTCTGGTTACTAATTACACAATTGAAGTTACCTTCCTCCTCTTGTGACAGACTTTCACGAGCAGCACATCAACCTTGATAAAATCTTCCACCAGTAATGTGCTCTTCTTGTTGTTTGAAAGGTCACCATTCACTGCAGAACGCGGAAATAAACGCCATGAGTACACTAAATAGTATGCAAATTAACAGACACTGTAATTTTTTTTTCGCATCTAGCCAACGTGAATGATTGAAGTTTCTGCACAAAATTGCCTCGCATCCACGTTGAGTTTTAATACAAATAAAAACAATTAACCTTGAAGGGGGCTATTTACGGTGACGTTTTCGCGAGTTGCAAGGACAAAACGAGAATTCCTCTTGTTTGTTAGCTTACTGTGCATTGGGATAGAGCGGTTTTCAATTGAGTGTCAAAAGTAACCGGGCAATTACTATGGTTTTGGTTTTACTACGGTTTGAGATTGGCCGAGTAGTGTAGTAGGTTTTGGTTTCACGATACTGAATTGAAAACCGCCCTAACAGAGGTGCATGTGCTATAAATTACCTGGACCAGATCCATGGAAAAAACCCGTAAAGGTGAGATTCATGTAGCCACTGCTCTCACTGAAAATTGAAAATAAAAAGTTGATGCGGTAATACACGAGAACCTGTAATCAACCTCAGTGTAACTTTAAAAAAAAATTCCAAAGTCTTAAAAAATTGTTTTTACAGTTGCCAAGCTACAATGCCTGAATAATATAAGTTCTTTACTTTTAGTCACTTGACAGAATATTTCAGGGTCAAGGCAGCTACAGTGGTACACTCTAGCAAATGTCAAAATCAGTTGTGGTTCACACAGCATTATTTGTTACTAAGTAGTGTTTGTGGTGCTTTGAAATTTACTAACTATTGTACATAATAATTATTGTTATAATCTAGTGATACACTAATGTACTGTTATGATTGGTCTGTAGTGCATAACAGAATTTTAATTCTGACTTCTTAGGTTGAGTTGCAGAACAAATGTCCTAAAAGTTAAAACTTTTACGAAATTTGTGCAGCAAACGAACCCAAGCATTTCCTTCTCCAAATACTTAAATTCATTCCCAGCACTCCAAACTGCTTTAGAATTAATTCTCTACTCTCAAGCTTCTAATATCAGTACTACATGTATATTCGCAATTAAAACCCTCATAAATGACTCTCTTAATTCTCTGCTTGAAAATGTGATCTTGTAAGGAAAAAATAGATGTCAATCTACTAATCTTGCATTTGGCTAGATGTTGATTCTTCACTGTTGCAATGACTCACTGATTGTTACAAATTAGTTACATATACATTAGCCAGAGATCAGTTGAGGAATCATACACCATTTAGCCGCAAAGAATCATTTGGTTCACTTTTTTTTCTACACTACACCTTTGAATTGTTTGTTTATTTTGAGTCTGATAGAGAGATTCATGAGAGACAATCTAAGGTCAAAATGGTTCTAACAATCTACATGTATCATCTAATACTAAATTGACGCAATTAAAGATCTTGGCCTACTGTTCAGTTTTATATGCAGTCATTCTTTCAATGACATTGTACCATAAAGGAGAAGTTAATTGGGTAAAATCTCAGTTTTTAAAAATAATATTTATTTTGTCTGTTTAGCCAAATGCTTACATTAAATAATTCAAAACCTATAATGAACTGGTCCAATGAAAGATGCACGGATTACATTACCAGAACAGCAAACCACCAAATGTTGCATTTGGTTGGTCACATGTGCTTAAGATTAGTGGGTATTGTTTGGTTAGGTTGGCACTCAGAGATTTCATTTAACACTTTGAGTCAGAGTGAAAGGCTAAGAACTCTTTTCAACTAAGATGATAAAAGCAGCTGGGCAAAACTGCCTTCAAAGGTAATGATTTTGCCCTGTGCCAATCCTCTAATGAAACCTCAGCAGGGTACTGCCTATAAGAAGAAAGCAAGTAAGGCTTCATAATCATTACAAATATACTAGATGTGATGTCAGTGGTTGAACTGAAATTTAATTGATTGAAGAAATGTGCAGAAGAAAGTCATAATTTTCCACAACACTTGCTACATGTAAGTGATTGAATGTTTTAATATTCCCATCTGTTCTGTGCCAGTATGTGTGGCTGTGGAAATTGTAGAGATTCAAAATATTTTGTTAACCCTTGTTGAGCAGTTTATGTGCTTCTAATTTCTAAGTTTGTGTGTAAATTATGGGCAGTACTCCTATGTGTTAAGTACTGTTTATTATGCTGTACAGAGTACTCCTAACTTAAAAGATTGTGGATGAAACCATGAGACCATTCAAATGAGGACTATTGAGCAGCACATTCATGCACTTAATTCTGATTTTGATAGTAACATGCAGAAAGAAAGCTTAGTGGTGTCTTCCTTTTTGATTACTCACAGAGGATCCCCTACATCTGACTTGCTGCTGTCACTCTCAACTTTCTCCAACATGTTGTCAAGCTTGAAACTTTGTCTGCAAAGAAACATATACAACATTATCATAGAACTAAAGAGCTATGGGTGTTAAATATCATTTACAGCATTAAATACACCACAAAGCCTTGAAAAGATGGGTATGCACTATTATGTTGATGTAACTCACTCACAAAGCAAGGTGTTTGTGTTGCAAGTGTGAAGATCAAGGGAAAAGGTGACTCAAAACTTAATAACAATACTGCAATACCATATCTAAGAAGACAAACAACAGGAGAAGGAAAACTAGTTATCAGAGAGAATTGAAATGGATGACAAACAAATAAGTGACTAAACACTGAATGTGTTCCTTTCTTGAAATCCATTTTCCTATGTGTTTTAAAACCACATGGTCACAATTTTAACCAGTGTTTAATGTTCTGATGTTTTCTCGACCTTGTTTGAGTTATATTGGTTTTCAGTTTCTACAACCTCCCGTGCCCCTTAAAACATGTATCTAATTGAAAGATCTCTCAACTTGGTCTAAAACTGATCACAGACAAATTACAAAATATAATTGGTGCATTTTAGTGCTACAAAATGTTTTAACATGTTCTGGAAGCCAACAGTTTTCCTGTACTCGGGTGTTTAGATTTTTCCACTAAATATTTGTAACCAATGAATAAGTTACTTTGTATTTGTGTCTATAATAGAGGCTCTTACAAAATGTTCCAATAAAGACATTTTGGAGCAGAAATATACAAATTGATGCTGCAAACATAGCCATGGCTGTCAAAAGCAATTACAATATGCTGAATTCAGAGATATGTTTTACTTTGTTCTTTTATACTTGATATTACGTTGACTGTCAGTTGAAAAAGTATTGTTAAATGTTACAGGGATAATATTATTTGTTACATAATTTGATGACTAAGATGTATTTGAAAGTGTTTATGGCAGATGCTGTTTAAGACAGCGCTAACAAAATATCCCTCTGAATGGCTCTTGGGACAACCCTTCCAGGATTCCAACCTGTGTGTTTGAAAACCTTTCATACTCTATGGAAGATAGTTTCACAAGTGCGATTTCTTTGTGAATGAAATACACAGTTTTGGTCCTTAACTTTAATTGAATGAAAAGTACAGTACTTAGAGGACAGTTACATACTTTCAATACAGGAATGTACAACTTTATAAATCATATTCATTTATACTACAATATACATGCCACAACTACCTTTTGTAAGAAAACTGTTACAATACTCCTACCACCAATATTTCTGTCATTTTTGAGGGCAATAATTTATATGGATCTAATTTGTTAATTCAACCAGTATTTGTTTCATTGAGCACACATTCTAAGGTTTGATTTCAAAATTTCTGATATTTTACATTGAAATATGTCTTGGAAATTTGGAAAAGTCTTAATTCCCAAAGCACCTGAAGATTCACCAAGTACGTAGGAATCCTGATTTTATGAACCTCCAAGGGAAATAAAAATTGGTTAGAAAAATCGGGTAGTTCGAGAAATTGGGGGTAAAATTCTGTGTTTGACTGAGGAAAGGGAAACTGAGCAGTTCAAGAAACCAGAACTGCACTGCATCTGTTTGAACTTCTTCACTCCAGCACTCTTCTCTTGTGTACATACAGTTTCTGTCCATCTGTTACTTGTCTCTCTGTATGTCTGTATGTCTGTGTGTCAGTGAAACTACGTATTTTTTGATGTCTTTTTCCCATTTTTGTTTTAATGATACCCTTGTCTGTAGCTCGCAGACAGGTTAAGTGAAATATATCGCTCAACAACTACATCTTCACAAAACGAATTTATGAACGTTTTCCTTTTTTCATACACATTGTGTGTATTTTAGAATAATGTTACGCCTAATAGGTCACTATAAAATCTATTAATCAAATTCACAAGGTGGGGGATTGTACAACAAAGTGTTCTTTCTCACAGAGGAAGATGGGCGGCATGCTTCATTTTATGAGAATGATTACAGAGAAGATTAAGTAAAAATTATTAAACAACACAAACACGTGTCAAACGAACCACACGTGTTGAGTCTTTGTTTAAAAGTCGTAAGAAATTCCAAAAAGCTGGACAACAACCGTATCTGCTACCTAATAATTTAACATGCAGAAACATAAAACCATCTTCATCTGAATGAATTGTCTTCCGTGGAAAAGCAATGAAGGCTGCGATCCTAGTTTTAGATGTACACTAACCGTTTCTTGGCCGCCGGTCTGGTTCGTCGATGCTTCATGTAGGACAAAGTGCGATGAAGAAATACCGGCTGCAACAAACATTTTAAACAGTTAGCACATCGGCTTGATTCGCAATCTTGTAAAAAGATAAATTCTGTTTCAGTTAGTGTAGTTATACTACCTTTCAAGGTTTTCTATCGACTGCAAATAAATGCGATTTTGGGAGTACACAAAGACAAATTTGCTTTGCATTTTGTCGGCTTACACCATCTTGGAAGGAAGACAACAAAGTCGTGCCTTCACTCGCTAGCACAAAATTAGATCAGGGAAAATACTACCTACCGCAACAGCATTTCTTGTTCGAAGAAAGCGATAAATTTGTGTGGGTTCTGAAAGCGGAAAATCGAGAAATTACAAGTCAAGAGCGCTTTGACTGAACTGAATGAAGCGAAAGACCGTGTACTTCGGCCTGCCGAAAACAACAAACCTACTTTCAAAAGCTTGAAGAAATAATTCATGATCTGCCCGCAGTTGCTCGAATTTGGTCTTCTTGGGACTCGGATAGATCACGTCAGCCTTTTCACTGGTCATTTTCGCTGGATCTTCCAAGGTGCACGGAGAACAAACGGCAAACTCTACTCGCCCTTTCACTTCCTGGCGTTTGAGAACCGCGCGAAATGCACGCGAACAACGACCGCAATACATTGTGGGTGATTTTGCGCGAACCCCGTGCGCTGCCAGCAAGAAGTCCAATATACTCCGATCCTCCCCTTGTCGGCTGTCCCCTTTCACGTCCTCGCAAAATTGTCTTGAGACAAAGACCTTTTGGTGTGCGTTGTAACTTTTGTACACGTCTGGGTAGAGATATTTTCCCTGTTGCTACATATTGTGATTTACCTCGGTCACTCGAGAGTGCGTTCTCAAATAAAGCTGTTAGAGTCGCATTTAGGCCGTGCTTTGTTCCATAGGCCGGGTGAACCACATTAGGTTGGTTGCCACTTTTTATTTTTGCACAACCAAAGTAATACTTGTCTAATCTCGTACCCTGATCTCTCTCTTACCGTGGGAGATCTGGGTTCAGATTAACACGTTTCCCGAGCAAATGACGTACACGCGCAGTCTTTTTTAATGAGCGCGCGCTTTTTCAACAAAGATGGCAATGCAATTGTTACGTCACTATCAGAGAGCAGAAAAGTTTCCGCTTGGTAGCAAACTAAAGCGTACAAATCTGCATATTAGTAAAAAGCATTTGATTAAAGCAAAGAAAAGCAAAATGGTTTCTTCCCCTGTTAAGAACCAGCTGGAATCTACGTGGAGTTTACCTGATAAAAGGAAAGCTGTATTGACAGATTGCAAAGACAACTTCAGGAACTCGAGAAACGAGTCGATAAGTACATTGATGACTTGGACAATGTGGCAGACTTGTGCGAGCAAGCAAAGGCTGATATAGACAGGTTCCAGCTGAAAGCCAAAGTGGAAAAGGAGATAGTGAAGAAAGATGCAGAAATGCAAGCTAAGCTGTACTCAGCCGTTAAAGAGCTTAACGAAAAGGTGAAGAAAATGAAAGAGAAAGATACGAAAGTGCATGCGCAGGAAGACAGAGTGCCAGAAGCTTTAAGACACAAGTGCTCGAGTGTACCACTATATCAAGATTGGTTGGGCCTTGGTATTTGACAGTGTAGCAGCTTATGCGCTGTTTAAAATTACAAAACCATTCTTTTTCTGAAAACCTTTGAAGAATTTTTACTGACAATTAACAGGACAATTCAACGAGGAGACAAAAGATGACAGAGATTGTGAACCGCGAACAGTTTTATAAGTAAATGTAAATCCCTGTAAATTGTAACTACTGTAATATATGGTCAAAGTTCGCAGTCTTTTGAATGCTTCCCGGAAAATTAATGATAACAGTATATACAAATAAAATTATTTTTGCTTAATTATTTCCTACAGCAACACAGAGCTCTCTATTTGGAAAAAAGAGGACTTTTTTGATTTTCCTGTTCAGTAACGTTACTAATTCTACTCGTAAGGTACGTTGGCATTACTTCGTGCTTCCTTCTTTCTTATTCTTTGGAGCCTAAATTAATTGTGAAAATATCATAATTAAAGGTGTCTTGCAGAACTGGGCTACAAAGTCACGAAATGGCTTCATTTCTTAAACTCTTTAATTATTTCTCGAGCAAGAGTTTTTCATTTTGTTCTGTTTTTGCATTACATTACAATATTAAGACATTGCATCTTGGGAAGATAACAATTACCAGGTTTGTTGGCAATGGGAGTGTCAAAGGAGGAACAAACGTTCCTAAAATACGAAAATGGAGCGTAACGGCAAAAATAAAATAAAGCCGAGAATTATAGAGACCTCCACATTGAACAAAATATTTCTGACACAACAAGGCTGCGCAGTTCGTTAAAATTATAACGATGGTAAACGTCATCCTTTAGATAAATATCTATACAGTGAAAAGCGCAATTTGGTTAACAGCGTTGTTCCTCCAACCAGTCAGGAACAATATGATAGCCAAAGATCTTGACTCGACTCCCGCGCTTTGTACCAGTTGCATCTTGTTTCGAGTTCAGGTAAAATCGTTACGTTGTGTGTTTTGTGGTTCTTTCTTTAAAATTATCCTTGTAATAAGCATGAGGCAATTAAGAGTTACAATCGCCGGATCCACAAACACTGAAACAAATGGATAGTGACTCAAGACGTAGGGTAGCCTCCTACGGATGACGCACTTTGGGCTCCTCGCGGGAGGAAGATTGCGTGACGAGCCAGAGAGCCTCTGTGTAGGAGGCTACAGTATAGTAGGCGTATGCTACCCAGAGCCAACCCACTTCTTAGAGGGTAATTTTTTCTACTGCTTCGTAGTCCAGTGCTTGAACTCTCCTTTTCTTCGCCCTATATAGGGATGAACCCAGGCGGACGAAAGGAGAGTTCAGGATAACTTAAATGCGCATGCTAAGGACGAGCCAATCAAAAATTACTAGACCCCAACCTTCTGATTTGATGTAAACAGCACGAACAATACGCGTGCCAAGTCGCGCGTACTCGGGAACTTGATTTTTCAGCCATTGCGGAAAAGGAACAATCATGGAAACTCCAACGGCGGAAGACAATATATGAAAATTACTGTAGGATTTCAGTGCTCGTCAAGAAAGGGTTTTCCAAAACTCGCCGTTATTGTCACGAAAATTGGAGAAAAAAGAGACGCTGGAAAATATCTGGAAAATAACTACGACAACTATTGCAAACCATTTTTCGCGGCTAATTCTTCGCGGCTTGGGAGGCGCGGTGGCCTCATGGTTAGTGCGCTCGTCTCCGGATCGAGCGGTCCGGGTTCGAGCCCTGGCCGGGGACGTTGTGTTGTGTTCTTGGGCAAGACACTTTACTCTCACAGTGCCTC
>Ga0126339_10000973_pt1 | contig 18023 bp, 8 predicted proteins | sample OrbTmetagenome_2_FD_92532 | JGI IMG/M metagenome (GOLD analysis project Ga0126339, IMG submission 92532) | Coral microbial communities from Petempiche,Puerto Morelos, Mexico - Orbicella T R C metagenome | ecosystem: Host-associated > Invertebrates > Cnidaria > Coral | place: Petempiche,Puerto...
AACATGCAGGCCTGCACGACAAAGAGAGTAGAGGACTTTTTTACATTTAAATATTTTTTGTGACTCAATTGATAGTACCACTGTTATATTTGTAAATTACTGTACTTTAGATAATTTAAGATTGTAAAATGTACTCGTTGATTCAGTTGTTTTACTGCAAGAGAGTTTTAATAAACTACTTTACTATTACTGACTTTGTCATCCAATCAGAAGTAAGACCAAACTGACTAATTGTGACTCACCCGCACAGTTTCTCCCGCGCTTCGAGTTTTGATTAATTCACTGGACTGTCTGCATGTGTTCTTTTGTGATTGGCTAGAGTGATTACTTTGGTCTTGATTTTGCGACAACCGCTCTAGAGTGGTTTATTGAGTATATCTAAGGTAAATATTGTGGCCAATCAAAAAGGAGAGAGATAAGTCAACGAACCAATCAAAACACAAGACAATAATAAGTATAGCCGCCGCGAGAAGCCTACAGGTTGACAGGTTTTATCTCTGAGTCGATAAAAAAATGGCGCGAATCAAACACGAGCGAAGTTATGCCGTACTACAGGAATCGCGAATTACTTTCGGCAGTCACGTGAAAAGTGCTCTATTAGGAGCCATGATATAACGAAGGAGGAATAGCTGAAAAGGAAGAGCTGCAGTGATGATGGCAAGGTGGCTCAGGCAGAAAGACTCTGTCTCAGCCTAAACCGTTTATAATCTCTCTTTTCTTATGCTTATTAAAAGAGTCGTTGTGTCTGAATAACTTAGGGCGCTGGATTTCAAATCTGAGGATCCCTGATCCAAATCCTCTGTCCTATCATTATATAGTCTTGCCCTCGATAGTCCCAGTTCAAAAACTAGACCATATTTTGAAAATAGTCAACGGCCAAGCCTAACAGCAGCAGGTTGGTTTGAGAGGTTTATGTTCTTTTGGAAGCATTTCTTTGTTTATTTCGTGTCATCGATAAGCACAACCAGTGCTAAATCCTCCGACGCAACAAAGCTGTAGTTCTTTAGGCTTTTTTCACGTTGACAACCGTAACCACCAGCTCCAGTTTGTAATCCTCGGGCGATTTCGGAAACTCTACTTCCAAATTCATTGAGAGTGGCATTTTTGTCTTCTCAACACCTCTCGTTGGAAAGACTGGAATGTTAAAAACCAAAAATTGAGAGATTTATTGTTTGTTGATGCAATGTGATCACTACCTCTGTTTGGGTATACGACCAACCATCCGTTGAATAGTCTTAAGAAGTCGTACGTACATGTACTCTTCTAGAAATAATCACGCCCAAAAAAAAAACAACAAAAAAAAAAGCATCGGTTCTCGAACCAAATAACGGTTTAGAAAGAGGCTGACATGGATTGGTGGGACCCAATTGGTAAATTGGTTTAGATCCAGGAGGTGTTAAGCGAATTGTTGGAAACAACACAAAATCTCATAAAAATTGAAACAATCTTTGGATTGACCAGCCAATCAAAATTGAAAGACAGCCAAACTAACAGAGGTGATACAATTTGATCGATGGCGCGTGCACCTTTATTTTGATTGGCTGAATGCTGGAACCAACTTTGGATTTTCTGGAACCGATTTGGATTTGGCAGTAAAAAGTTCCATGTTCTTTAAAGGAACCTTTCTGTGAAGTTTCTTCAAAGTAGCAGTGGCTCATACCGCCGGAATCTATCTCGTTTTATGTGTAGATGCAAGCTTTGGCGAGTTGCATGCCGTAATATTGCCCAAACAATTCACAAGGAAAAATTTTTATGTTCCTAGATAGAGCGAAACACGGTGATACATGTAAAAGAATCTCGCCCACGAAAACGATTCAAGGACATCAGTCAGTGCTAAAATCGGAATCCAACGAGTCTGTGTAAACCATCACAACCGACCTCTAACTAACAACATGCACAGAAAGTGCTTTGATTCTTGACATTTGCCGTTGAACCGCATACAAGGAACCTTGAAACAAAGATAGGATTGTAGTTTACCTTTGCCTTGTTATCAGTTTCATTCGAGGCGAACAAGAGGTTGCATCAGTCTTTTCATCGGCATAAAACAATCCTTAGTCAACTCACCCTTCGTTATGGTCCGTAATTGAACGGGAAATTGAAACACAAACAATGCAGGTAATATTTTTGTCAGCAGACTTTTTTTTAGCCATGACAAACCAAAGTACTAGAGAACGAAATCGTTAACAACCGTTGTACTTTAATGAGCTTCTCGACTCAGAGAAAAGAAAAGAATTTAGAGAAAACACTGTTGCTGAATAGCAAATTATATTGGGATTTCCAAGTCACGGTAAAACTAGTAAAATATAACACAAAATGAAACAAAGGTATTAACGCGAACAAGACTCGCTGGTTACGCAAACAATGGCTTCAATGTATGTTCTTTTAAGGACTAGGAACAGCCTGTACAATTTTGTCAACGTGTTTTTAACTGCAATATTTCCTTAATTTGCCGGACAAAGTGTAATCAACTAATCAAAGCCCAAAACACACCAACATTGGGACGTATTTTACACCAATTATATTGCCTTGGATAGGAGTTTAAATTTTACACCAAAGGTGCAAACAAAGAATTGATCTCTTCAGCGTCGTTATGACTGTTTTTGCGCTTTGAAATACACCGAGAGCAGTTTGCCGACACGTTTCCTTGTCAACACAACGCATACGTCAGGAATCGTTTGGTAACTAAGATTCCAATTTGATCTGGGAACAGTGGACGAACAGCCATTCCATAGATGTACCACTGCCAATTCTCATTAACTTTTTCCTATTTATTATTTGTGAGGAAAAATTGCAAATGCAGTGAGAACAAACGAAGAAAAGTTCGACGACTTTGTCCCTGCCAAAATGACTTAAAATCCAGTTTGAATTTCAATGTAGCAATTTTTAAGGGCGCGCTGTCCCTGATTACTCGAATTAGCGACCACTGATTTGTTTCTACGTAATTGTGTTACGCAAAGCGAACGTGACCGTGCCGCTTTATTTGCGAAAACCCCTTAGCTCTCTGGCACTGAAATATTAGTTTCATTTTGCCTGTTATGTAACAAATACAACTCGTGAATTTGTTTTATTGTAATCCTTTTAATATACATCCGCCTACCTTTCATGGACGACCATTTTACTAATTACTTGTTTTAATCAGTATGGATATTCACGGTTGCAGCGAGATTTCAAGAGCCCATAGTTTATTCAAGTGTGTCTGCTAGAAGCCGTTTGTCTTTGAAGGAAAAGTTATTTTCAAACAAGTCAGCTCCTCGGAGAAACTGATTTAAAAGAAATTACCTACTTTTGAAAACGCTTAAGTGTACCTTTTCATGAGAAAAAGATTGTTTTTGCCAAGTCCTTTACACGTGGCTCTTTGTTGCCATCTTTGTTTGAAATTGAATGGCTTTAAATAGGTCAATTTTGATAAATTAAAATTCTTACCTGGCGCCGAGGATTAGCGGAATAAAACAATGGAAATTGTCTAATTGCGCCCCAATATCAATGCGATTTCTCAGCTACTTTTTGGAACCCATAGCCTCGGCGCCACGTTAGAATCTTAACGCACCACAATTGGCCGATCAGAATCTACGCAAAAGAAATGCATTAAGTACTCCTTTGTGTGCCTCCTTATGAGAAAAATTTTGTGGGATGGTGATTTAAAACATAAAACCTTTTTACACTAAGATCTTAGACGGGATAATAAGCCCCGCTCTCTTGTCGGTCACTTTGAAATTCTTAATATTGTGCTTTGTTTATTTGATCATCGGCAATTATCGGTCGTAAACATTAATCCCTCCGTAATTTGCAGCCATTATGGACCAGTTGTTTTGCAGGCTCTGGACGAGTTGGTTTAAATTAGAGGTCCATGCCGCAAGAAGCTCTATTTAATGTGAAATGGCCTGTTCTAAAAGACACTCGTTAACGTGTATTGTATTTAACACTGCTTGGAATATAACAAGACTAGCGATTTTTAATATTAACAAAGCTTTGAGGCCAAAACATAAAATGATTATTAAAAATGTAACATTTATTAGTGAGATTTCAATTTTTTCCAAAATGATTTTTTTTACCTTTACCAGTGATAAGCATATTTTTGAAAGAGGCCCAGATTAGAACATGGTGCTTTTCAATTAACACTTTTTGTCATCCTTCTTTTCGGGTCTGTTCGTTGCCCTGGAAAAAAACGAAAGACTTGTTAATTAAAAAAAAGGCTTGAAAATGAAAATGATTTAGAGAACTGAGCATAACTAATTTACCATTGTCTCTTTTATTATTTCCAATTTTTAGGACTTCGACAACAAGAAAACACAATATTTCAATAGAAGGAGGTTTTAGAACAAAGCACACTCAGTCACTTTGGCGCCTAGAAATTCCGGTTTTTTTTTCAGATTTTTAGTGTTTTCTTTGTTTTTTTTTTGTTTTGAAGATGCTCTTTTTTAGTACATTGGTACGTTAAATTACGACTTTGCATGATGGAAACGGGCTGTCATTATAAGCAGCTAAATCTCCTGGCGCCAGGAGGAACTTCTCACTTTTTTGCCTTTTTTGTGTTATGTTAAATGAGCAAGTAACCAACAATTAAAGCAAAGCATTAGTTGTAAGGTCATCCTATTATTATGCTGGGAAAATGTAAGTTATCTTTTAGTCATGTTTAGGAAGATTTTAATTGAAATAATAACAGATTGTTACGAGAACGTTTAAGCAACCGCCCATAAAAAACTCCTTCAACGTCAAAAATAACATAAGGGTGTCTTCTTCAAATGTTTACTACTTCATTTAGTTTCTTTTCATCCAAAATATTAAAAACGTCGTATGAAAATTACGGTGAATAAACAGATAACTTAAATATATTTTCTAATTTTGTGGAGTTGTTCTTTATGTCTAATAAGGAGATTAAAGCATAGAAGTTAAGGATTCAAGGCTTGTAATGACATTAAATCTAACGGAGCTTAAATAAAAGCCTTCAAAATTCCAAGAATTAAACTTTTAAATAAATATTTTTTTCTTTTCTCATATGGATTATACCCAGTATCGAAACGTGTGAAGTGGTACTTGAGTTGCTATGCGCAAAAACACGACAAACATAAGTACCAGGTAGTGAAAATGCACGAAGAAGTCATATTTCACGTAATCTTAAGCTTAAGAGAAAGTAACATATTCAACCAAAAATAAAACAGAATGTCTTGCCTTTCTCTCGATATTGCCGTTTGCAAAAAAGCCCCGGTCGCTGCTGGTCCCGTGAAAGATTCGTGAAGACACGCTGTCGCATCGACATTTAATTTAAAGGCCGGCACTTGGGGGTAACATCAGTTCTTAGCAGACCTACGGGTTTTCGCAAAGTTCCTCGTGTATAAGTGCAAAAGAAATAGGAAAACAATAGTTCTAGGCTAAGTAGTAGCAGTGAGTTGTCTTATCTTGCGGGCAAACTGGCAGGCTAACGTATGTTTGCTTGTGGTGAGGTGCAACGTTACGTAATAACACCCACTTTTTTTTTGGCCCGATTTTCACTGACTCTACCAGAGCCCATGAAACTGTATATAATTTGTAGGAGGGTATGTTAAATGATATCATGCACTGATTTAAATAGACAGTAAAAATAAACGAAACGGAACCTTTTTTAGTACCAGGAAAAAGAAAAAGATTAAACTAGAGCTTAAACTATGAAATTCATTTAATATGGTAATCAGTTAACTGAATTCCAGTCATTTCTTTGAAGTTTCCGCTCGAATGTTATTTTAGACAAATACACCATTTCCAATTAGGGAGAGATAAATAAAAGATTCTGCAATCATCAAAATTGAGAAAACGAATTAAATAAAGGCTACTTTTTGGATCAATAACTGATACGACATTTTGATAAAATAAATTTTCAAGTGTTGTTTTTTGTTGTTGTTGTCAATGACTATTTTGCATCTTTTTGGGTCTTCTTGTTTTGTATCGAAGTTGTTTGCAAAAATTGAGAAATGAGTTAACCCAACCGCTGTCATAATCTTCATTTATTTGTGGTTTTTAGATGCTAATCCCAACGGAAGAGCAACAGAGTACGAGATATCTGAAAAAACAAGCGACAGAACTTGGACATCGACGATAACTTTCACAGTTCTTTTTCTATATTTATACCTGAGTAATCTTAATTCAATTACTCCAAAGAGAAGACTCAAAAGGGTGCGTGTTTGGGAATCTAAAGGTTTACTGGTCGCGGTTTTTAAGAGTCTTCGATAATTGCCATGAATTATCCTAAGACGGCCTTTTTTCGTTGTCAGCCCCGCACTCTGTCTGGCTGAAGCACGGGTTAACCCCTTGTGGGCGGCTTTTTCTCTTTCAAGAGCGGGCCAAATCGTCCCCTATTGTCCACGACGGTCAGATAAACACATTGTGTTAAAATTACCATAAACAAAAACCAACGGAGATCCGTATAAGTGGTCTATTGTGGATTAGGAATTATAATTTACCGCCTAAGAGAAGAAGCCGCCATTATTTAGGAAAAGAGAATCTGCGTTATTGCCTCCAGGCGGTGTACTTTGCTTAACAGCTTTTCTCGCCCCTTATATTAAACGACTGGTGGGTGATTGTTTCCCAAACAGATTGCCCCTACGAACGGTGTCGAGAAGCGACTCGCAAAACTATTGACATTTATAAATGAGTGAAAATTAGAGCAACGTATGTTAAACACCATCACTTGAATAAGGGTCACAAACCTTTACTTAGTTATGGTACTCGACCATCACATAAGGCATTTTAGAAATTGACACTTGCCTATCATGACGGAAAACCAACTTAATGCTGACTAACTTGGTCAGTGAATGGCATCCAGTTACCAAAATAGCGTTAGAATGTCAGGTTTAATAATATAAGTACTTCGAACATTGCCTTTAATTAAGGTTATTGCAGGGGCCGATAATAAATTATGGATCTGCCAGGCAGACCACAAAGAATAACAATAGCATTAAACGTGTTTCACCAACAAAACAGGCTAAACACGGAAAGATAAACTTGTCCTTGTCTGTCTCATTGGCCAATTAACTGATTTTACTTAAGAGATCTGACCTCGAGGTTAAACTTCTTTAGGGCAATGTCATTTTCGTTTTCTTATCATTTCACACCCCGTACGGTATGTTTAACTTTGAGAGCGGTCCAATAATTATTAATATGCTCTAAGCAAAGAAGAGTTTATTGAGCGGCTCCGTGATTGGTCGGCCTCTTTACACTGAGTCAAGCTCGTTCGGCCTCTGTTTATTGCTAAATTTCCTTGCTTGTGCATTTCAATTAGTTGTCGTGGTGCGTGCGCGCTGATTGGTCCGCGAGCATGGATTTAAATATCTATGGTTAATTACTTTTCTGACATATCAGAACGAGGTGTGACTTTTATTCATTGACGGCTAATTAGGAAGCTGCTTGAATCGACGGAGCAATAATTTCATTTCGGTTCGATCATCTGTTCTTGTGCTAGTTTATTAGTACCTCGCGCTGTGTGAAGGTCTGGTCATTGTGAGCAAAAGCACATCGAGTCAACACACGCTATGCACTCAGAGGAGAAAAAACAACCCACTTCATTTTCCGTGAACCACATTCTACAAGCCGCTGAGAACACAATGTCTAGTGAAAGGCCAAGAGAGACAGAGAACGCAAATACTGATGACTCCAGCGAGTACAGCAATGTCAAGATCACCCTTGACGAGGCCGACTTATGGCGGCGCTTCAAGTCGCTGACCAACGAGATGATCGTCACAAAGAATGGAAGGTAACTAACTCATCCTGAAAGTTTTAAAAGTTATTTTGAGCCAAATTAAATAATTGTGGTGTCTCATTCTCAGGCGGATGTTTCCAGTTCTTAAAATAAACGTCACCGGTCTGGAGCCTAAGGCTATGTACTCCTTCCTGCTTGATTTCGTGTCCGTCGAGGGCCACCGTTGGAAGTACGTGAATGGAGAGTGGGTTTCTGGTGGGAAGCCAGAACCTCCGACACCAAGCTGCGTGTACATCCATCCTGATTCACCAAACTTTGGCGCACACTGGATGAAACAATCTGTGGTGTTCTCCAAAGTCAAACTGACCAACAAACAAAATGGCAATGGACAAGTAAGCGTATTTCCTTTTTGTTGTTACGTTTTATTGCGTCTACAGAAGAAATATTGTTTTGCGCCTAATCTACCTTTTAATCACGAACTAAAAGAAAACCACTTCTCTTTTTTTATTACGGCCAGTTAACCTGGGTAAAATTTAATAATGTCCAGGTACCTCGCTGATTGTGTTTATATTGCCCACAAAGAAATTAACTCTTGAATGAAACACGTGAATTTCAATATCACTCGTTTTATTTTACTAAATTTCGTTTTTTCGGTACAAAAAAAAACAAACAGTTATTGAATAACTGTGTCTTTTCGTTTTCAGATCATGCTGAATTCCTTACACAAGTATGAGCCACGAATTCACATCATCCGTGTCGGTGCTCCAGAAAGTAATCGAACAGTGGTTTCTCACTCATTTCCAGAGACGCAATTCATCGCCGTGACAGCTTATCAAAACGAAGAGGTAAGGGCGTTTTTTAATCGAAAATTAGATTTCACTGCTTGAGGCCTCTTTTCAATAGTATCCAAGGAAATTAAATGAAACTAAAGTAAATTGCTTTCTTTTCTTATCTTTGATCAGATTACCAGTCTTAAAATTAAGTACAACCCTTTCGCCAAAGCTTTCCTGGACGCGAAAGAAAGGTAGGTTTTCCTCCCTTTGCGTACACTTGGTTTGAATTTTCTTAACTGTGTATTTAAGTCTAAATATGTCTTTTTTTTATTTCTCCTTAAGGCAAGAACAGAAGGAAGCTCTGGAACAAGCAGTAGAGTCACATTCCGCATACTCGCAATGTGAGTTTGTTATTTCACAACAAATTGATTTGTTATTTTAAGAGATGTTTGTGAATTGTTCACTTGAAACTTGATCAATCGAATGGTGTGTGTTGCTCTTCGAGAGCACGTTCAAACTGTTTCGCCGATTAGAGCATCTCTTTGCAGTTTGCGCTTACGTGTGCGTATCAGCAAATCGTCGAAAATTATTAATGCTGCGCTCATGACCGCGGTTTCACGAGACGAGAAATTCTTCGAGCAGTCGAGAATTTGCGATGCTCGAATAACATCGAACAGAGGGGATAGCACTTAGTTAAATCTCGCGCTGGCGGTTCACACCTATTCTCTCGAGCCACGTATCAAATTGTTGCGCGGACGCTCGACTTTCCTTTACGAAGAAGTGTGTAGATTGCTTAAAGTGTTCTTTGTTGGCATAAGATGGCGGAAAAAGTGAGAAATCAGCCTTACTTTTGTTCACACATCTTTCACGCTGTATGCGTTATCGTGCAGATATTTTCACCTCCAACGTGTTTTTTTTTTTTTCTGTTTTAGATCTTGTACGTTTCAACGATTTGTTGATATTGAGGTTTTTCTCAAATTATATCTTTTTTTTTTCAGACGGTTGGTTTTGCGCTGGCCCTTCGCCAGTGTACCAGCATCATCATCATTCGAGGCCGTATGCCCACATTCCTTCCTCGCCATATGATCGTTTGGGATTCAGGAGTCACCGCCCGGCGCCTTATCCCAATCCATATAACAAGCGCACAGATCTACCAAATCAAGGTAAAAACAACTTTTAATTATCTTCTTGCTATCGTCTGGACTCCGCACCCTCGGAATATAAAACTACTCGCCGCTGGAATTTCAAAGACCGGATATATACTCGTCCAATGTACATTTTGTGTCAATTCAGAAGGCTTTTTTGACAGGAATTTTACTCTTGTCATAATTTTCCTGGACGTTAAATGTTTAGTGTCAACAAAAAGAAAATTTGAATCGCTTCCTATTATAATATTTATCTAAAAGAAGTAGCTGGACTGAGAACAGAAATTAAAAAAGGCGCAACCAAAAAAAAAAAACTCATAAAACATTAGCTAAACGGAAAAAGTGCAAAGAGTGTGACGAAAAGAAACCAAACAATAGATTTTTCAAGTATTCGTTTATTCGTCTTTACCGAAAATCTAGCTTAACATATTCTGTTTTTAACTGAACAGTAATATCCGCTTGTTACACGAAAGGACCAAGTTATTGATTTCTTTTTATTTTAACCTTCGTATCTTTCGCGGTTTGCGCAGATGGGCTTTTATATTGTTGAGAAAAGAATACACTTGAACACCACACACAATAGACCAATCGGCCAAATGGCTGGCACAGAAGTTCTAAACTCGTTCTTAGTCATCAAAGGCGTTTGAGGCAACCTAAACAAATCTCCCCGAGGTCTGATATGTTCTCCTGTCTCTACCATTTCACAACATAGTTTGTTTAAATCTTCGGTTTAATCATTTGCAGCAACGCTTCCTCTAAGAAAAGCTTTTTTTAACCTTTCGCAAAGCAGTTCCTTTATCAAAAGAGAAATTCGTGACATGGCACGAGCAAGGTAGAACAAAAGACACTAACGTCCTTCAAAATCAAAGTCTTGTGTCTTGTAAAACCGCCTTCGGGAGGCAAAATAATCAAGGCTTTGGTTAATTTATTGGACCCCAGTGTACCAACGCAGAGTTTCAGAATTTCTTTTAGTTTTATTGTAAACCAAAATGGCTTGAATGGCAACATTAAAGAGCAGGATTAAGATTGCTTTTGGTGCAAGTTGTAACCTCTGGCAACGAATGATAATCATCTCACATGAACGCGCTAAAATGGCGTCTTTTTTGGCCTTTTCTTTCCGCACAAAAAGTCAAGAACTCTCCCAGGCTTGCCGTCTAAAGACGTGGGAACCTATTGAAACTGATGTGACGTGAAAAGAGGCGTCTTGGAGACGATTGCTGGCTCTTATCAATGAAGAATTGAGCAAATTGATTTGAATAGTTGCTGGTTCGTTTAGTTCTTATGTTCGGGTTTTGTTGAATTGTTGGAGCGCATTTTGATTTGAATAGCTGCTAGTTCTTTCAGTTTTTTTTGTCCTGGTTTAGTAGATTTGTTCCTAAGTTGTCAGCCAGATAAAGACTAATACTCGCTCCGATTTTCGTTTTTTTTTTTTTCAGTAGCTCACGCGCCGCAGTACTTTCCAACAGAATCCAACCAGCTTCTTCTGCCTGGGCCAACGGCGCTGGATAACATTTCCATGCCGACTGGTTCTTTAGCGCATTCTCATCACACTCCGGCCGGACCACACCAGATTCACCCCGGATTGAGTCCTTTCATGAGCACATCTTACAGTTCCACTTCACGAACAAGCATCGATATGGACCTAGGTCATAAGGAAAACGACAGATCGAAGTGTATTCAAGCGCCAGGAATCTCACTTCATCCAACTTGGAACACGCTTGGACAAGTATGAACTTTGTAAGGACACGTTTTCCTGTCATAAAAATAAATCTCAAGTTTAAAATCAAAACTAAGGAAAACAGAAAAAAGAATGGTTTTCAACGGTTACTGTGGCAATTTATTTGATCCCAAGGAGGAGTTTTTTTAATTGAGAGGAAAACTAGGAGGTTGAAATCGATCACGAGTACCTACGTCAAAATTTTCTAGGCGAATTAACTGTTCACACGGAGTGGAGTCTGAAAGAAAAAAAATAACCTTAAAACTGTCAGTTATCGAAATTATGCTGGAAGACTTAGGTTCAAAGTCTTGCAATTAGATTGCAAAAACTATCTTTTGCGGGGAAGAACTATTGCGTAAGGTGTCTTTCAGTTCTGCAGTACTGCGCACAGCACAGGTCTTGCTAGCACTCGCCTTGTTCAAATTCTGGACTTGAAGATTTATTACTAGAAAAGCGATTAAAAGTCGAAAAAACTCGTTCTCTATAGGAACCACGTTCAGAACTCTCAGTGAACTTTTTAACTTAAACTGATCAAACTATCTTGTCACTTTATTTAATTTATTTTCGTTTTACGTTGCGTTAGAACCAAGTTTAACCCTTTCGCTCCCAGGAGTATAGTACTTCTGAACTCTAGGAGAAAAAACTAAATGAAGTTTAGCGAAATATTCACGATCGAGGATTATCACGTGAAAATGAAATTTAATGGCTTTCATTTGAATGGTCAAAGACCAGGATTTTATGCACAGACATAAACCCAAAGTTAGAATCAAGTTAATTAACTCGAACTTCGGCTCTGGGAGCGAAAAGAGTTTACGTCCACATAAGCCAGAAATAGGATGTTTTTAAGCGTTTGTATATGGATCTGTACATACATGAAGAAATTATTGATTCAAAAGGAATATAGCTGGTAAAATCAAGTTAGAAAATATTTATTAACTAAGGATAGAGATGATCTCAATTATAAGAACGAAAATTTCGCATGATTATAACTTGTAAATATTATTTGTATAGAAGCGGTTGTGTTTATGCATGAAAATATCAAGTGGAGGACCTTGTTCGCAACGAAGTGAAAGTTGCTACTTGGCAGATTTGTTGTTCGGTTTTGATTTTCAAAAGTTAAGTGTCTAATACGCGATGAAGGGCAGGATTTACGTTTTACTACAGTTGTAAAGTTATCCGATAAGCTTGAATAAAGTAAGTAACAGAGGGAATTCAAAGAGTTGTGTTTATATTATTATAAATCATACGTTCGTTTCTTATAGGTGTATACCGGAAACGGAATGACTTGTTTACCTCTGTCCAGCTCAAAATTAACTCATTTCCAGCCGAACACCATCAGAATGTTAATTTCATTAATTGCCTTCGAAAAAGGTTTGAACAGAACAGGTGATCTTAATCAAATCGCGCGGCATCGTAAACAAAGTTAGCGCCTGCTATCCAAAGAAGAGATTATTTCGAAACGGGTGACCCAGTTTCCACGGCGCTTTAGAAAATATAATAGCTGTTGTTTTAATAAAGAGTCCTTTGGCTTGAAAATTGCGATAAAACGACCTTTGGCAAACAAAGAGACGAATACTAACTTCGTGTCCGAGTTAAGTGCCTGAGAAAAAGAAGCCATAGTTGGCGAACCTTTCACACTAGCTTGCTATTCAGCGAACACAACAACATGGACGTGTGTACTTCAATAGCCACTGTGTTTTATATATAAATCACAATTTTTATAACTCTCTGTGATGTATTTTCTTAAACACGAGAAAAGTGGAACACGGTGGGCTGAGAATACTAGAAACATCAGCAATGCATTTTTTTTGTTCTCGATAACGTGTTTTCAGTCAGTTGTGGGACGCCCTTACGTTTGCCGCTAACATTGTTTATGGTTTGATTACATTTCCTTGCCTTTGAAGGCGGCATCTACAGGGCTCATGCCGGCAGCGTTTCAAACGCATATTCAATTAATTTGACCTTTGTTTTTAACACTGAGGTGTAAATTTGGCTTACAATAGAAAGTCGAGATCGAAGAAGATTAATAAAAACGCTTCAATCTACAAAACGATGTGGGCTGGTGGTCGCGAACAGTCCTTTTTCGAACCCAAAGGTTGTTGTACCTAATCTTTCTGTGTTACACCGTTTAAGGCCGACTCCTCTTTTTAGAAAGTCACAAGAAGACTGAATGAGCGTAGAGGAAGTGTTTTTCGGCACTTTGATCATAAAATTCTTTCTTTCATCAGGCTATGATTGAAGTCACCTTTGTTTACTGAAACTTGCTAAACTATATTACTTTCTACTGCCTCTGTTATGATAATGAAGGGTTAATAAGCCGATTCCTGTGTTATTTACTGCTTTCTGTTAATCGCAGAGTTTATTGAAACTCCATATTACTAACGCTTGTGTCTTTGATATGATAATCAGGTGAAATTGATACGGCTTTGCCATTGTTCTACTCTTTTTTGCTGAAGACCGGTGGCTTGTACACCGCGACATTCCAGAAGCAGTCAAAATTTCTCTGACTGACTACAAAGACGCACCAGAACAAGCTTTTACATACATTTGAAAGATTGACAGTTTGTCAAACCTCCGTAGCCAATAGACAAACAAATTTGACCTTGTTTATTTGCTTCTTTCGTGTACTGTTTTAATAATGCATGGCGGCAAAATACTGAAGTCTAAGCCAAGCGTGGATAATGTCTTGGCGTTACAGTTTAAAGTTAATAAAATTGTTTTCAGATAAACAAACTTTAAATTTACAAGCTCCTTTGTTATCTCAGATGTAAGCTATGTTCTGTTTTCTTTGCGGTCAGGTATTGAGATGCTTAGAACTTCGATTTACGTTCCAACTGTCGAAAATTATGTCATCGACGGAATCTCAGCGCAAGCTTGCTAGCTCAGACAGAAATTGCGTTTTCATCAATAAACTAGGGTGGAGTTCTATTTTATTGATAGAAAACTTAGAAACTGATGATAACAAATGTCGTACCTTTTTCTTGTTCTGGACAAACATATGCTCTAGTTTCGATTTCTTTTGCCGGCTGTTAGTCCGCTGGCTTCTTTGATCGAAAAAATGATGCTTTTCTTAAACTATTGTGCAGTCTTTGATGTGAGAAGGGATTTGTTAAAATCGCTTCTTCTTGAGAAATATAGTGAGTATGAAAAGATTCACATATGACACGACGAAGTTTTAGCCAGTTTGGCGTATGCCAGCGAACTTCATTCGTGCAATACAGGTAAATTTTAAAGATTGGATTTTAGGTCAGCTGAAAATTGTACCCCTATCCATGAAACATCAATTGAAATTTGCCTCGTAAAAAAAAAAAAAGACATCCAGGCATGTACATGTACAAGGGATCCTAACATAAAAAAGCTTTAAGAATGTCATCGCTTACAGAAAATAGAGGATGAGTCTTCACTTGTTACAGGCGAATACTGAGCAAAACCAACATTTGGGGCGGGAGGAGTTAAAAAAAAAAACCAAACCAAACCAAACCAAAACAACAACAAAAACGAAAAAAGAAATTAAGAGAGGTATCGGTGAGGCTTGCCTCATCCCGCTCTCCAAACCTTGACCGCTCTTTCCCACTCTCTGAGAGGAAAAGACGATCGCTAGGTAAGATAGTTCGAAGGAGTGCTAGGAACAGGCATCCACAATTTTACAACAAGAATGATACTTTGTAAATTGTTTAAATGTCTTAGAGAAAAGCTCTAGGAAAGTTCAGAAAGATGTGCCGTGTCTACAGCTGTCAGGAATGGAAAGCTTGTGCACTACTAGTGTCGTAAAATTAACTTGTCGCTAATTTTTAATTTCAACTCTTCCGAACGTCCTTTCCTGCAGAGTTCAGTTCAAGTTTAATATTATCGGTTTTTATTAGCAGACTGCAATGTTTAACTGAGATGACCATGCAGTCAAATGTATATATTCGAGTAACACTTGGCCACCCCTTCGAAGTTCTCCAGTTGGGAGGTGGCTCAGTATTTTGCGTGAATACGTCTTAAGAATGTCTCTTTATAGTCTCCCCAACTTGTGTTTATTTTTTAAGTGCTAGTTTGGTGTCGACAATCTAATAAAAGTTTTCATTCATCCAGCCACTCAAGAAGGGTCTAGGAGAGTGTGAGCATGAGATAACATCATTTAGAACACCTCTATCACTGTTTAATCTAACAAAGGCACTGATGTCTTTTTTTTTTTTTTTCAAAGATAAACTCGGACTGTAGCACTGCACAGCTGTCGTAAACAAAATAGGGACAGTACATCTTCTGTGATAACGGTACACTGCAAATGCTCCTTTATACCGGTGGTAACCCAGCTATTTTTATATGAGCTTGGTCTCAAAATACAGCCTACCAGATGGGGACTGACGATAGTGTAAAATTTCGCGGGACTCGCGCGCGCGTCGCACGCGCTCGGTTATAAGCTATAAGCGTTTTCAGCGCACCTCACTCTCGCTCCCTGTTACAACTACCTTTTGTTTCGTTCTTTTTGTTAAGTGTTGAAAATTACAATGCTATGAGCATCGAATACCATCATGTACGAGAATTTCATGCAATAATTCATATTGAACGGAAGATTTATGCTCTGACGCTGTCTTAGGAGAAATGTCGACTGTGTGTTTTGTTTATAAAAGAAAACGTTTACACTAAGGCTATGTGGACTCAGTTGACAAGCTAAAAGGCAGGACGCGTATCTTGACTGTTGCACCATATAAAGTGTGATAGGAGACTGTTAAATGGGAAAATGATGTATTCAAACGGGTTATCCGCCATATGGATCAGTGAACTTCCATGTATTTATAGCTGTTTGTTCACTGAACGATGTCTGCTGAGGCCCCGTCCACATTAAACCGAAGAAAATCGAAAACGCAGCTTCATTCCTACGGTTAGGCCTACCGTCCACACTAATCCGTCACGAAAAAGGGAGTTTTCGTAAACGCTCTTCAAACCGGAGGAATTTGAAAACGCTAGCTCTGCGTTTTAGTGTGGACGGAAAACGTTTTGAATACGATGACATTACGATGATCATGTGATTTTCCTGTCCAAGTTTTCCTGAAACACAAATCCAAAATGACCGGTGTTTGTTGCTTTTTCAAGTTTCTCCGGCGAAGTGCGAACGGGATACATTTCAGTGACGCGTTTCCAAAGTGAAAACTCCGTTTTCAAATTTCTCCTACGTAGTGTGAACGGAAAACATTTGATGCGTTTCCAGAATGAAAACTCCGTTTTCAAATTTCTCCTGCGTAGTGTAGACGAGGCCTGAAAGTCACAACTGTCTTTTTTCAAATTGTGATATAACGTAATCTTGAGAAAAAAAATCACTTTAGTCCAGTTGTTGTTTGAGTCAGGTAGAGGCTCGAAGTTTCTTGAAAGAGGCAATTTAATTCACACCTTCGCTTTTGGCCTTTTCGCTCTCTAGAATCATAATTAACAGTTAACAATGAAATTTATTAGTCACAGATAGTTTTCGTGTTTATTGGAGTTCAATTTCGTCTTATTAGTACTTGGACTATGTCATGAATGCCTTTTAACTTGTAAATTTTATTTAAAAGCTGGCGTAAGTAGCACATGTGCACGATTTACGTTATTAGAAATTAATAAAATTGGTGTTGTAAAAATTCGAAAACGCTAACACCTGATTAGATTTGTCTGTGTAGAAAAGTCCTTTTAGCCGGAAGTACAGTTTAATTTTGAAATAAGTTTTTTTTACAGATGTTACAATGTTACTTCTTCAGGTTTCTCAATTGTCTTGACATTACCTGCCGCTCAATTCTTTCAAAGTAAACATCATCTTTTCACTGCACAGAAGGTGCCTCATTGTTAGAACAATTTATCCCGTTGCCATGGTAATCAGTACTTTTTGATGAGACGTTAAAAGTTTCGCTCGATAGGAAATCCCTTTTCAGATACCGACTTCTAGCTACTTCTGTTCAGTTCTCACACACAAGTGGCCCGCAGTAATATATCTCTTCAATTGTTCACTTGATTGATTCATACTAATACTAAAAGAGGTTTTGGTATTTTTCCGACCTGAAATTTAATCGAGAGTAACTTGTTAACAAATGCGGGGAAAAAAATATTGTCACGTAAAAGACTCCCTGCCCGTCTGTAAGTAAAACACACTTTCCTGCAAAAGGATTTACAGCGGGACAAGTTTTAGATAGTGGGATAATTTGAAAAAACGTCAGAAACTCCCCTTTTTTGATCAACTAGGTCGAAATGTTCACAGTCGAATTTAGTGAAATATTTACCCGTTTTGCGCTCCACCATAAATGATCTTTTCAAAAGCTCTCACTGATCGGGGCGTAAGTCAGGTTTTTATAACAAAAACGTTTCGACACGTTATTAACGTTGATAACGATCTTCGGTCTCGTCTTTTTTAGGGGAAGGATATGCTTTTTTGAGGGGTGATGGTGCTGGTGGGGGGCGGCGTGGAAGGGGGATTAGGCAACTTTCCGGGGCAGGATTTTTTTTTCTCACCTTTAGGCTGTGCATGATTTTTTTAGGGTGGGCAATGACTCCCCTTGCCCGATTTATTTTTCAGCAGTTTTTGATGTGCAGGAATTGTTGTTGTTTGTTTGTTTTATTTTCTTTTAGTTAATTTTTTTTGGGGGGGGGGTGGGGGGGGGGGGAAATCGCTAAAAAAGTAATGGTTTGCCCCTTTTTTTCCAGGGATGAATTAAGGCTTTTTTTAAATTCCCCACCCTTGTCTGAGGGGAAACAGGATTAAAGTTGTA
>Ga0126339_10000974_pt1 | contig 18016 bp, 12 predicted proteins | sample OrbTmetagenome_2_FD_92532 | JGI IMG/M metagenome (GOLD analysis project Ga0126339, IMG submission 92532) | Coral microbial communities from Petempiche,Puerto Morelos, Mexico - Orbicella T R C metagenome | ecosystem: Host-associated > Invertebrates > Cnidaria > Coral | place: Petempiche,Puerto...
AAAAAAAAATATGATAATAAAAAAAAGTATAATAAAAATAATAATATAAATATAATAAATTTATATAAAAAAAAAATAAAAAAAATATAAAAAAAAAAAAAAAAAAAAAAATTCACGAAGCAAGCCTGGCGAGTCGTCGCCATTAAAATGATCGATGACTTAGTTGCAATTGTCGCAGAAAATCAGTTCATGTCAGCCGAAAAGACTTCTTTCTTCACTTTTCTCTTAATTACCGTAGGTTAATATCTGCTCTGAAGACAGAATTATTTCAGTCGATCATTTCAACCGTCAGGTAGTAGATATATTTCCTTTCCACGAAGATGATATTTATAGTATCAAATTTCAGGTTTCAAAAATCTTGGCCTTCTCCGCGAGTCGTTTTTTCGTTACATGGACCCCGTCACTCGTTACTGCGTTACTCTGTTTAACACCTGGCGAGAACTATCTGTAATGATCAGTGAAATGTTTTCCCGCGCTTTTCACTCGTTACTTGTTTTCCCGCGATTTCCATCGCAATGCACATAGTGTCGAGGTAGCCAATACAAACTGTTTATCACGAGCAAAAATGTGCGGCCTGTATTTCTAACGGGTCCTTACGACTGTGAATTGCCGACTTATTTAAGCCTTTCTTTATTCACAATCTTGGTGTCAATTCTTTTGTTTGACTTGGAGCTATGAAATATTTGGCGACGGCAATCGAAGTCACAATCATAGGTTCAGGCCCTGTTTAGGACAGAGCTGATAATAATTGAGTTAATAGTATATATATATTAATATATGATTAGGCACATTTTATCCTGTAGATATTCGGTGATCGGTGAATGCATGTAAAGTTATTGCAGCGGCCACCAGCACACTATGAGTTATCTAGAGTGGTTTTACCCCGTGAAACAGATAGTGGAATTGTACACGCCACAGCTTCGTATTAGCTCCTACTATCCCCTTTATAGTTAGTAATTCTTTTGTTTTCTAGTCTTTGTTTTTGTATACCACGCACTTATACTAATTAGCAGACAATATTACACACTAGCAAATAGTTTCTGTTTCACGGGTTCAGTAAAATCACTCTAGCTTCTTCCTCGGCGTACGCAGTTAGGATACGTACACTGAATTAATAAACGAACGTAACATGGAGGAGAGTGACAGTTATCGTAAACCTCTCTACAACTATCGGGGCAGGATAAAGTCCTGTAAAGTGGCCATTGTAGAGGGAGGAAGAGATGTAACTTTTCCTAAATTATGCAGCGTTTCATTCAACGTATGATGTATAGTATAGAAGCTGGGACAAAACTGTTTCAAAGCCAATGAAGTAAGCAATGAGATGGGGACTTCAACATCAGTTACCTTTCAATTTCCAAGATGTCAAAGCTATCAGTTAACATTTCAACTCATTTCTCAGTTATCAGTAAATTTTGCAGATCTCAGGTATCGGCTAAAATCAAGTGATTTCGTACCCTGGGTGGTCCCCTGGGTGACCCAGGGTAGTCACTATTCAGCTGGCAGCTAAATTGTTGACCAATTTTCAGTCCCTACAAATATACACTTTAAGTGCAACTTTAAAAGAGGATTTGTTTTTTTGGGATATCGCCTAAGAAACTGAGACGAGCGTGGAGTTGATTTGAACGTTAACCGGTACTCTGCCCGTGAGGCCCTCGCTCTCGCATAACATATCTAAATGTAGTGTGATATCTTGAAGCACAGCGAAAGCTTCAGTATGTCTTCTATTTATAACGTTACAAAAATTGGCAGTCAGTCTCATAGTGTAAGGTTAAGCTTCCAGCCACAGAATGCGCTCAAAGGCGGCAACGGAAGAGGGCGTTAACTCTGTGGAAACCTGGAGCCCAGTAAAAAGCTACCGGCACACCATGTTAACGAGGCATAAAAAGGCCAAAAAAGCTGACCATGGTTGCAAGATGCTCTAAGCTCACTATTTCATAGCACTTGATCATTCTTATGATCTGCTTTCTTACCAAATGAAACTTATTCTGTTATGAATGCGGCTACGTCAGTTGCTCAAAATTATAGGCCTCGCTTTCGCTTGTGGCATGCTTTGTCAGTGATAAAAAAGCTGTTATAACATTGGCAAACAAACGAGACAAAAGGGTCAATTCTGCCTTATATTGATCGTTTTACCTCATTTGTATGTCTGTTTAAACTAAGACTAAACTGTTGTAACTTTGCTCGTTGAAAGCGACGCTTGGGGTGACACTAGCTCGTTTGACGTAAAGGCGGCTGGGGTTAAAAACAAAATGCAGAGTTTTAATTTTAAAATTCAATAATGAACAATTTCCACGTTATCACTGGTTTCTCAAGTAACCACTGCGTCCCGCTCAATTAAACTGCCTTTCACAGTTAGCAAGAAGGTTGGACTTTGAGAAAGAGTAGACCATCTTTGTCAAGGCAAAATTTATTTTCAGGGCAGACATAACTTCTTTACCAAATTACAAATTATTTTAGCGAGATTGTCTGCTGGTTATATTTTGCTGCCAGGCAGAGTTAACGAAAATATTTAAGAACTCTGAATTCTCCGGCCGTTAATGCTGACCATCCTTCTCACGTTTGGCTAGGATGTCACGCAACAGATACTTCAGACTGTGACCCAACGGAAGATGGTCATCTTGGCCTGGACCGATCAGCACGGACTTTGCATGTACTGTAGTTTTCCAATCTTCTGAACTCCTTTTTCCTGAGCAATTACTCTTGCATTCTTCATTCCTTGACGTACAAGCCGTGCATTCGCTGGGGTCACTGCACATCGAAAAACATTGGTTAAAGAGTGCGTCACAGTCACACGAGCAGTACACTGAATGAAAGCAGCAATAAAGTAGAAGAAGTGCTCCAAAATAAGCAGAAAAACCAGCCATCTGAAAGGGAACAATAAAAAAAAAAAAAAGAATTAAGACGAAATCCGATAGGAAATCGAGCAATTTTAGCTTTCAGTGGACAAAACCCTTGTACCAGAATAATTTTAAGTTTTTCAGCCCGTTTTACATTTTCAGTAAAGCGTAAGATATAAATAGTTGCTTGTAGTAATACCGAAAACAGTTTTCAATAGGAACTCGAGAAAATACACTTCAAAGTTCAGAGAAATTGTGCAAAAACAGGTAAAATTTCATCATCAGTTTCATTTCACCAGAACTTCCAAGTGTTTCTTCAAACTTTGTTTCGACCTTTGGTGTTGTAATAAATGAATTTGTTTGTGAAGATATTTAAAACAATCCCACAGAAGTCTGTGAAAAGATGTAAATAATTTCGGTACAAAGCTTTTGTCCGAACTTCCGGTGGATTCCTTCTTAATAGTCCTTTTTCACCAATTTATCATTTTCGACATCTAAAAGCTAGAAAGGGTAACATTAGGATTTCGCACAAACATCGCTACTACGACTGCAATTCGAGTTAATTCGTACAATCTTTACTTTAATTATATTAATATTGACATATATTATTACAAATTATCTGTCTTGGATTCTTGAAGGTTAATATCGATATATCATGGCCGAGCCTTATAAGTGGTATCATTTGCGGTCATTTTTGAATCGATTAAGTTTCAAGGGGAACTAATCCACCAAAAGTTATATCCTTCTTTTTTGTCACAAAAGTGACAAATGCTCAATTCTCTTCGCAAAAAAAAAAAATAAAAAAAATAAAAAAAATAAAAAATTAAGCAAAGAACTTGTTATAATGTCAGTAGTATTTTGTTTTCATTGTGGTTTACATATTATAAAACTTTATTAGCTAATAACTGAGAAGAATACTGTATTTGAGAATTTTTCAAACAGGAATTTCGTACAAGAAAATTGGAATAACAAAATTTCTAATATCCATGCATGTATCATCCAACTTTTTAAATGAATCTTAAGTTCCGAAAGGCAATAATAACAAAAATACTTCACGTTCATAGTTCTTTCCCAGTTAAACATACAGTTACCATAAGTCATCAACTTATCATTACCTCATACCTCGTGCCCTCTGTGTTATAGTTACTCAAGCGATATTAGCTGGACAGAGAGTTGTCGATTTTTCTTATGCGGAGTGTCGGCAGCATCCAGTTTCTTATAACCGTTATTTAGCATCCGGCCTTGTGTTGTGGGCCTCCACTATTAATGGACGTTGAAAGCGGCATCTAAATGAAGGTCGGTATGGACTTCATGCAACGTCCGGGAAAGGTTATTAGCATTTGGCTGAGGTGAGCGACCATTTCTATTGTGTTTGTGGCGGCAACCGTTTGTTTAGATCATCAACTGGAGTTGTTTTCTTGTCGTTACGAATCAAGCCCCTTTTCACCTGCTTGAAGTTGTGTCAACATTTTAGTAATAAGTCAATGCAGCCTCGGTTTGTTTCACACGAAACGTATGTTGATTAAAGAAAGTGATCTGATTTGATCAGAACTAACCACTAAATTAGTTACTGAGTCTTATCATTTTCCAGTTGTGCCGGAAAGATTATGGGTTTATGGCGGAGATGCTCAAACGAGAGCGGTTTTTGGATGGTAAAGTTCTCAAGCATTGCCTTTTGTTTGTTTGTTAATCGTGAAGGTGACGTAGATTTTCACCTGTTTCAGTCTAAAAGTACAACGCCACGGATCATATTCAAGTTTGATTGACTTAATTAACTGAGAACTCTCAAGAGATGATGCTTGAGTGAAAAATGGGTTTTATATTCGTGCAGTGTCATTCGGAGGAAAGGAAACTTCGGCGCAAGGTGATATTATCATTATTGGACAATGAATTATTTTTGCTGATATTTTTTGTGCTCAGTATTGTCTGAAAAGAAAAGGGAAAATATCACCAAATGGTAAAACAAAACAAAAAATTAATTAAAACCTTATCAGTCAAACGAACTAAGGCAATACTGGCACTGCAGACCCGTCCTTTTTATGGAAAGGTTTCAAATACAAAGTTCAAGTCAATACCAAAGCAAGAAATAAAGAAATCCTGTGTCAAAGCGCCACAATAGCCGTTGACTAAGGATTTATATTGCATCGCTTGCAGAGGTTGAATGGAAAAATATTCAGAATTTTATATGAGTAATAATCATCATTTTTTTTTGGCTAAACTAATACCGTAATCCTTTTCTTGTTTCTTTTGTGTTCAGTATAAGTTTCCCACAAAAAATCTTACTGTTTATTTAGTCGGGAAAACCCATAACAAAGAAATCGTTTTTTGTTGCAAAAAGAATACTATACCGTGGGTGGAGGAAGCAGGTATTTTGCCGAAAATGTCAATGTTTTATTACATCTTTGAGGTACTAATTGTAGTCGAGGAAGATCAAAGTAACAAAAATGTCTTCTGTCTTCTGCTTCTAGTTTAATGCCCTTTTCATCTTATTTCGCGTTCAGAGCTTTCAGAATTTCAGCTTTTGAGCTAAAATCTGTTTCCTTTGTTTTTGGTGAATGCACTTCTTTCTGATCCTTCGGCAATAAATCATGCAAAATTGTCTTCACCAATATTTGACCAAAACAACCTAGCTTTTGTACAAGTAAACGAAGCCACTTAGATATTCAGGTCCAAATACGTATTTACTATATCGAGATCTTTAATTCTATCTATTCCTTTTTCTACTCCTCATCTAGAAGATTATATTATCTCTTTGGTTTACGGAAATACTCGTCTTGCGTCTTTCAAATAAGCTGTTCCTCCAATCAGCGTTGCTGATTACATATCAGGTCAAATAAAGCTCACAGCGCCAGGAAATGAAGCTGGACATTACTCTTAATGGGTTTGGGGACTTTCGTGATAACAGGCTTTTCGCTTTTATATTTAAGGCACAATAAAAAGCAGCGGTGTATTAAGATGTCCTAGACCGTCTTATTCAATACACAGACATGACGGCTTTGATTCACCATACGTGATTTACCGGGCTGAACGTGCAATAACAAAGACAGCACTATAGAAGTCTATATTTGGCACGCATATTTGGCAACTTGTATGATTAAATTAACTAGTCATCAGATAAAATTCAATGAAATACAGTATTGTGCGTTTAAAAGTACTGTTATATAGCCTGTGATTTTGAACTGAATGTTGTATGACTTAGGAACTTCAGAGCTCAGTTTCTGCCTTATTAGCTGGAAAATAACTATGGCGTTGTTTCAAGGAGATTTTTGGAACAATTGTATAGTGATCACACCGTTATTTACCGCGTAACTGAAATCATATAACACTCCAAAGCAATAGAAGAGGAAAAACACCCAAAGGAAACAGTTAGGGAATGAATTTTCTTCTACAGTACATGAAACATTGGACGTGTTTGGAATATCATCAGATAATTTACACGGTTTCTTAGATGTATTAAATGCTAAATATTGTAAGGTCGTGTCCTGAAAGTAAGTAAATGGTTTTCATTTTGACAATTTGAATTCTAAATGTGGCAAGGTGAAATTTTTTCTGTTTTCATCTTCCAGATTTTGACTACTTTCGATTTTAAAATGTGGCAAGGTGAAAAATGTTCTGTTTTCATCGCCCAGATTTTGATCAACTAGATTTCTGAACATTGTTATGTCATGGCAATATGGCGAAAATAGAATGAACAATTCATATGAAAAAAAGAACGAAAAAACAAAATCCCTGGTATGCAGGGAACAACTAAAGTTCACTGCGCGCGAAGAAAAAAACTAGAAATCAGGAATTTAAATATTAGAATCAATGAAATGAGGACAAATGTATTATTTAAGAAAAGTCATCATCTGCATTGTCCTCCGGGGCACAATAGGTGTCAGTTTTAACAAAAGCTAATAAAATATAAGGAACTTCTAACGGTGGCCGCTATTTTTTGGTGGCACGGCACGCGAGCTATTTTAAGCACCCGCTCGCGCGTCATTTTCTGCTTTCAGTGCCGTAAATTGAAGAAAATGAACAATAAATTTACGGCCATCGCTTGAGAATGAGTGTTTACGTTATGATTGAATAATATCATGCACTTTTCAAGGCCGGATATTGAGCACAGACAATTCACAAGAACGGCGATCAAAACTAAATAGATCAGTAATAATCCACGACTAGTTAGTTTTTTATACAACGAAGTATGGCTAGGCACTGTTCATATTTCATGATAGAAGAGGACGGGAGCTAAATACCGGTTAGAATTGAAATTTCATTTCCACTAAAATTAAAGAAAAAAAATCTCAGAGAAAAATATACTTACGAAATTGATTGGTAGATTTATGATATGATAAGAAGCTTCGTTTTCTTTTGTCTGTCGACGAGGAGAGGGAGAATGTTGATGTAGATGAGTACGTTTTTGTTACCTTTGTGCATTGATCTTATAGTTGGTCGCAGACTGTAAGGTGCATTGCAAGCTATAGCAACACAGAGCAAGCCTGCCTAAAGCCGTCCATCTAAAAGAAAAAGGCCTTTGCCGCAAACAGCACATGCGTGGAACTTAATGGCAACCTACATAGGCAAGGTTGTTACATCGTACGATGATTAAATAAAAGCTGGGAAGTTCCCAGCCTCTCATCGAGCAGGCAAACCGATATAATGATTATGACATTTAAGACATTGGTTATGGCTGTGCTTGACACCTTCAGTTCACATGATCGGGTGCCACTCTTGTGTCATTTCTGGTCTTTTGTATTACCAGGGGACTTAAGATGTGAGTAAGAATACGTGATGGGGTACGAGTTCGACTTTTCAATTTAGTTTGTAGGCTCTACATTTCCACGTCACACACCCATCTCTTCATACCCATCTCTTCCTACCCGTCCTATGAGCTACCCTCTCTACCCATAAAGCCAACATAAAGAGCAAGGGTTCTGGAAAAGTCACTGGTTTGAAATTTGAAAATCGCACTCGTACTCGTACTCGTATTTTCATCTAAAGGTCTCTATTCTGGAACGGCCTACACTGGAGGAAATATCGAGCACTCGAGTCACAGTCGGGTTTGAATTGCTGATAAGACTTCCAGGGTAAGTGCACTCCCACCCTCCCCCACTCACAACAGCTCGAGAATTTCGTCACATTAATTTCTCTGGTTTCTTACTGAATGTTATGTGTCCAGTGCATTTTCCAGTGGAAAAAGGCAAATTTATTACCCTTTAAGAATCCTGTCTCACAGAGATATCTGATTCAGCCTTCAGTAAAGCCACTGCAATAAACTTTGGAACGACGGTCTTTGGTATCCTTTCATTTTATTGACACCTTTCAATTCATCGACAAGTTTTAGTTATCAACAGTGTTTTACAAACCGGCATTAATAACATATCCTGTAGGTGAATCATTTTATACTACTGCATCTCTTTTGTCTCAAAACAGAAAAGGAAATTCGTTTTGCTCTGCTTCTTTCTGTCGATATTATAGTGAGTTGTCCAACAACATGTACTCATCAGCCAGTGCATCAAGCATTGTTTCGTCTTTCTTACTTCGGCGACAATTCTTGTAGCACATCATCTTTTCTAGATTACATCTGTTCGCACATGTGTCGGTTATGCAGCCATTAAGACAGGATATTCCATGGTCCATACAGAGGCAAGCTGGCGCAGCATCCACGGTCTGTAATATCTCCACTATTACAACTGTAGCAATCATAGCATACAAAAGGTGACTCCTCAACTGAAATAGTTGTTGAAGCAATGTTAGTGTAGGAACTGCTGGGGAAAGCTTAAGTGTTTCAAATAAATTAAATTTACTCGGTTAGTTTGAATTGGCTCATAACCTGCACATACGAGATGCAGAATGAAAGTGAATGTTTGCCGTAGATGACAGCACCTTCTTAACTCAAGGATTTGACATGTACGCACTATCTGATCAAGGTTATACAGTCAAACCTCCATAATAATAAGGACGCCAAAGGGGCAGATCCGAGGGTCCATATTATTGAGGTATTCGTAGTATAAAGGAAGAGATTATGTGAATTTTGATTTCTGTGGGATCAAGTGAATTGTCCGTAAAACAAAAGCGCCCCTATCCTAAGTGTTTGGGCAGCACTTATTGAATACGAAGTAGAAGACGATTTCCGGTACGAGACGAGGAACTCACACCCCATTCTTAGGCTAACTATTGTCATACCATTGTCTGATTGACTTTTCTCGAAGTTACAACGTATAAAAGCCAGTCCTAATAAAAAAATCGAGCTTATGCTTTTCTGATTGTATTGACGAAGTTTTGGAACTATTTTCATCTACCATATAACAAAAACTAAAATAATAAAGTGTATTATCGTTTGTCTCACGATGTAGTCACTTGAGATGTAGATCGCGACGTTTCGACTGCTTACTGCTAGTCTTCGTCAGGCATCGCCTGACGAAGACTAGCAGTAAGCAGTCGAAACGTCGCGATCTACATCTCAAGTGACTACATCGTGAGACAAACGATAATATTCTTTATTATTGCACATACCACGATGAATAACAACAACCTTTTCCTCGACATAAAAACTAAAGTCAGAAAGTAACCAAACTGCAAATGAGGTTTCGCAGTTTTGGCGGTGAATGTGACCATAACTCATTAACTCCATACGAGATGCAGGTGATTTTGCTTAATGAGTAAGATTTACCAATGTCCTGAGAAAGATATGTAAAACTTAGCAAAAAAAAGCAACAAATAAACAAACAAAAAACAGAGAAAGAAAGAGGATTTTATCGTGAGAAGGTCAACGGTCCGGCACGGAGTTAAATGCTGGACTAAGTGACCTGCGCTTAAATGCTGGCTAATTATTTTCTCTCGACATAACACATTCGTTTCAATTTCTTTAGAACCTTGATTGCTCAGCGACCATTACCGGCTGACAAGGCAAGCTTTGGCTTATAAAGTCTTTTTATGCTATACAGAAAATACATTTACGTGGTCCATCCAGGTAACTCCTTTCGTGCTTTCTTAATCAAGATCTTTCTTATTTCATTTCCTCACGAAGGGAACAAAGAAAATCTACTTCCATTTTCCGTTTCCATTTTCTTTCGATTCCGCTTACGACCCTTCACTTATGATCCATTTAAAACTAGATTTTCGGTGTTGGATGCAGAAGCGGAAGAACCAACCACTAACAAAGCCCAGATTGAAGCATTTTTGATTGGTTAATTCTTCCGCTTTTGTCTCCGACTCCAACAATGATCATAAGCGACAGAGACATAATCGCAATTGGTCTTGAATTCTGCTTCTGATTCTGTCTGTCTGATTTTAACTAGATCGTATCGCTCTGTGTTTCTGGTTAAGACTCCGACACCGACTCCGTCGCCAGTGAAAACCAGCCTTTCAGAAAGCGAAAGCATGTGAGACATACAACTGTTTCACTAGAAGTCAATTGTTCTCGCTTTTACCGATCACAGCGGCGAGCGAAATAACAGACAACCTACAAACCCGCTTGCTATGTATGTTTTGAAGAGGCATGATTGTGCTGAAAGCGATACGAGAACGGCTAAATTAATTACTCGAAACGGTGTTCTGAGAACCCAAGGCATTGATGTTTGGGAATAACAACCATAGTCGAAACGTGTTAATCCAAAGCTGAGACTTGATCCATAACTTCCTGTTTTTTTGTCCACACAACGTATAGTTATCAAAGGAGTAGTTTTTCTTTTGCGTGAATGTAGTTTTCTTATGTATGAATGATTAATTAGTAACATGAAATGTGGCTATGGAAGACAAAAACTTTGCCCAGTAGTGCGTGGTAATCTGGTGTCCACGTTCTTTATTAGTTGCATCTTATCGTAAACATTCAGCCAACGTGTTATTATCTCCCTGTTCGGCGCTGACAGGTTTCTTGTCTCCATTTTTCTTGTTGTTTTTCCCTTTGTCTTGAAATCAATGGACCAATCTTATTTTAATTATTTCAGACTCATAATTCTGACATCAAATTGACCGTTTTATACCAAATGGGCGTCTTCAGCTTCATTAATCAAGTAACATTGTTTGAATTCAAAAGTGTTAAACGGATGAGGCGATAATTATTGTGTGAACAAAGTAAATTATAGCAATAATTGGTGAAAGGAATCACTCTCTTTTCCTCATCGAGTTGCATGTTGACAGCTGCGTTCATTCATTCATTACCAACTCACTATGCTCGACGCATTTAGTCGTTTACTGTAGAGTAAAAAGTATGTTTTAGGTAACTGTGAGTTGCTTGTTCCGTAGAATCCTATTTAATTTTCTCCACAAACGTTTCAAAGATTTTAGTTACTTCTTAAACATGGTATTTTTAAAAACATCAGACGCCAATGCTATTAGGACTGTGACTAACTTTGATGCACACGGTAGCAGCAGAAAACAGCACAAAATCAGAGGAATTGAAGCGTTCTTCAGTAGATTCCCCTGAATTCGCAAAGTTCTACGTCGTGTACGATTTCCGCTTAAAATATGTTCAACATGTGCATTCTTTTATTTGACTTCCCGTAGTACAGGTAACGAGATTTAATTTCAATGGATATTTGTTACTATCATGTTTTTCGACTCATTTTTTCGATTACAAAGTCATATCTAGCTAGCACAAATGTGACCAAAGATTTCAAACTTCAGTCAGCCTACGTTTTCTCTTCTTTTGAGCAGAATCTTAAAGGAACGGAAATGAAACAAAGCCAAAGGTCATAGACAACAAATACAACTTGCGATTACTCGGTAATAGATAAATCCATAGAACAAGTGGACTAGATATTGTTTCTCGACTTTCCGAAACTGAGCCCTTTAAATTTTATGCTGTGATGAAACCGGCGGACCGTCATACTTCATGAGAGTGGGAGAAATTGCCTTTACTGTTCAAACTCTGTACTTTCTTCCGAAGTTTTAGAAACTCTTGCATTGGGTCTTTTTTATTCACACTCTCTGATTAAAAAGTTTGGTCGTCCTCAAAACTATATTAGGTTTACTTCTCGGACCTCGCCGAAAACAAACGTAATCAATTTGGCTTATATTCGGATCTGTAATGTTCATGCTCGTAAAATCCCGGTTAATTAGTATTTCACAAGCAAAGAAATGCAAAACAACGCATTCAGCTTACCATGGTTGTCATTTGATTTGGTTCGATCAAGGTGAATCAGTGAGAAATCTCTTCTCGTCAAGGCGGTTGTTTCTTTTTCCTCTTTGAAAATAGTTTTTGTTGTCCAGTGTTTTTTTATATATTCCACCTCAAACAAATTAATTCCCCCGCTAGCTGTCTCTGAACACCTGCCGTTGCGATCAATTATCGCTCGTTGTTTCCACTAATCAACTTCTTCCTTTCTCCCAGAGATAAGATGTGCAAACAATCATTCTTTTCAAACCAAACTCGTGGTGGGAGTTTTATTAAAGAGACAAATTTAATTCGTAGTTGATGGATGCATTAACCATAAGTTCTGAAGCTACAATCAGTTTGAAAATGCTTTCAGCATGGCTTGATTTAGCCTGACTACAGAGGCAGATAATGGCTCAATTATAGTATGCGAGAAAGATAACACGGAAGAAAAATTCGACAATTTTCACCTTCTGTAGACCACTTTGAATAGATTATTCTATTTATTTAAATTCTGCTTTTAACATTTCATGTATTTTTAAACTTAGATACTTGTCAGAATTTTTTAGGAAAAATATTTTGGAAACTAGCCCAGTATTCCGCGAAAGTGGTGGCGATCTTTATCATTATTTCAAACAAAACTCGATTGCTGTCGTTTTGTTTTGTCTCGACTACGTTCCCGCCACATAAAACCTTCGTCATGCTTTGCCACGATAACACAATACATGGAATCGAACAAACGAACTGACCTGAGCTGAACTCATCTCCTCAAAAGACTTAACTAGCCCGATACGATCTGCCAAAATTCTCTGAGTGCATGGTATAAGGCTTTATCAACTCTGTAAGTTGTTTAATCTTAGTATGGTTTTATTAAATCTTATATGAGTGGTTTGACTGCGTCCCCTGATAAGTTTCTGTTAAGCTTTTACTTGATGAAATGAACAAAGCTGTATTTCCACATTGGAAATTGTAATTTTTTTTAACTGTTGTTAGTGTTCAGGAGCGGTCCTTTACCGAACTTTTCTCTTTCAAGTCCTCTCTATCTGAAGCTATCTGTCTCCCGTAAAATAACGCTAAGTTTGATCTGCCTGCTTGAGAAAGACGAGATATGTGTGATTGGGATCTTTGAAATCAGTCACAATGATATGCCATGAATCAGCTGGTCAGCATGCCGGTGGTTTTCCCGTGCGATGGAGGGCGGGGCGGAGCAGAAAATAGATTTGTATGGAGGACCATGAACGAGTGAAAATGTGGGGGTGGTTGGGGGGACTACGGGGAGAGTGAAGTTAGGCCTTTTCTTGCTTTGAAGAAGAAGGGATGGAGAGGAAATGGCTCCTAGATCTGAGGCACCGACAGAGTTGCTCCGTCGTATCGAGGCTCAACATTGTAATTTGGTATCATTTAGTGTATTCCTTCACAGTAAGGTCTTGTACCTAGAGAACATTAAAAGGAAATATAGTCTCTAGATATAGTCACTCCTAAAGGCACTTCCAGTACTAACCAGCCGGATATTCCTCTTTATCACATTCAGTTCAATTATTTGTCATGATTTATTTCAACACAACACCTCAACATTGCGTGTTCATCCCCCCTCGCACTAAAGTTGTTAAAGTTAAACCTCTGTTACGCGTGCAGAGAAATGCCTATTGACTGAGAGAAAATCCGATTAAGCCAAGAAGAGTTTGCTTTTGAATTAACAATTATTCCATGCACCCGAATTGGATGGGTTAGTTATAGTCACATCGTAACCAACAAGGGAGAATGGAATAATAATCATAAATTGACTGGATGATGTGGATGATGCGGGCATTTCAGTTTGATCTAAACAAAAAGATGCACTGAAAAAGCAGTAAAAGCGGGCACCTTGTTCACTCTTTGAGTTAGATGAAACATAATTAAGACGAAAGAGAGCGAGGCATATTTGTCTTCCTAAATATCCCTTGAATAATCTCCGCTTAAGTCGTCCATTTTCTACAAAATTGGGACCGACGGAAAAGGTTTAAGGGAAGGTTCAGCGTAAGAGGCTGCGAAATCTTTGCTACTTTTCTTTGTCGTTTGGTCGCTTGTGTTGTACATTTACAAGCGTTTTCATTTTAGTTGAAAAATGTTGCTTATAAAACTCTGTTTTATCCAGGTATTTTTTTATTTTATTATTTTGGGATTTCCCTTAATTGTTTCTATTTCTGCGATAGAAAACTCAAAATAAATAAATAAAAACACTAGTTTGCCTAACAGGTAGTGAATGTTGCCTTAAGTTAGTATGCATAGAGGACCCATAAAGCCATATATTGCAGAACAGAACAATTTTTTGAGTAGTTTTGTACGTAGTACACATAAGCCTTGTTTTAGACTAGGTTTACACTGGAGGAGATAAATCCGGATCCGTAAGTGTTTCCGGATTCATCAATTTTAGAGTATTCGGATTCGTAGGCGTTTACACTGAAAGGATGTTCGGATCCCTAACCGTTTACACAGGGAGATAACTCCGGGAACATTCATGATGAAATGTTTAACAAGCTGCAGCGAGAACAAAATGCTGCCAAAAAAAGGCTAGGGGTAGGTTGAGACGGTCTGAAGTTTTCTTCCCACTCGCACACCACGATATTGTTGCTCACCACGGTTGTCCCACCAGGCATTTGTCCTGGTCTTATCCAGAATCGTCCAGGTTTTCGATCGTACCATTGTCATCTCCGATAAAGTGTGGAAGACGTCAACATTGTTTGCGTCGATAATTTTTAGTTTCTGAGGAATATAGCATTACCCATTATAAAAGATTGCCTGTACCTGTAACAGAATGAGGCAACCAGCGACCGCCATCAATGGCTATCAATGTGACTACGACTGTGACTACGTGACAGGACATTGCTAGATTCGGCATGTTGGTTCTTCCGCAAACTTAAAAGATCGCAGCCGGAAAAATATGCGGATTAGAGAAAAAATCGTTAACATGACAAAACTCTCCGGATTCAAAAGTTTTCGGATACAAAGTTCCCACTTTAAATTCCGGATTCAAAATCTTTGGAGACATCATGCACCAAACCGAAAGATTTTATTGCGACCTTTTAGGGTGGCCTAGACCTATTCGTCGTGCCATTCAGTGTGGCATGCATATGGGGATGAACAAATCGTGTGATAACAATGTAAATGATTAATCATTAGTTGTGTGTTTGCATGTTTGAATGAACGCCACCAAATTTATTTTTAAAATAAAAGAGGAAGATAGACATCTAAAGCTCTGGTCAAACGGTGCATGATAGTCGATGAAAGTTGAATGATTCTCACCGAACTTTCACCGACTATCATCAACTGTCATCGACTATCATGCGCCGTTTGATAGGGGTTTAAAAACTGTGCGACAAGAGGATAATTTTTTAAGAATGATCTATTGTGTATATTTGTCTCAGACGAGTTCCGGGGAACTCCATATAAACAAAGAAAATACCAAACGTCGTCGGAGTAAAGCGTACAAAGGGTGTTGTCGTTAAAATTTGCGACGTATTTGTTAGCTGATTGGTTTAATCGTATTTTCCATATTCATGATGGCTATTGCTGATCTGAGGTGCTTGTTTGTCATTTTAAGATGTTTGTTGTCGGAGAAAGATGTGTACTGTTCCCTTCTACACGAGAAGCAAATTCTTACTTTGAAGAAGAAATGGCGAATACGTCAGGGAAAGGACAGTTTGTCAACACCCGTTTTTCTCAATGGTTAGTATCAATTTCTTTGCATTCTAAGTAAAATATTCATAAAAAATACCGGCCCTAAGTTCCACCACGCGCGCTTGACCGGCTCGGTTTACGTTTCGTGTTGAACTTAGAGCAACCTAATTCTTTTAGTAAAGTAGTAAAGCTTAAGGAAGAAGCTAGTTCAGGAACCATACGAGACGCTTAAGTTCATAGCGGGTTATTTCGATGAGAACTTGGCTTTCTTCATGAAAATGGCGTTTCTTTCTTAAGCTTTGTCTTGTACCTATCAACGAGCACCCGCGTTTAATAATTCATTGTGAATTTTTTTAGTTTTCGTTTACTCGTGTGTTTCCACACTTGGGACTGTTCCTTACGCAATTTTTATCTATTCTTTTTTTTGAAGGAGTAAACGCCAGAAGACAGGAAAGTCAGGAAAACACAAGAAGATCAAAAGGATTCGAGGAGGAATGATGAAGACAAAAGTTAAGAATGGCATTTGAGAATTTGGATAAATTGATATCTTTCCGATAAGAAATGGTAGTTTTGCAACTAGAGAAGATATATTCGAGTTCAAAATTTCATAGTCTAACTGTATCAGTTTGGTTGTTAAAAGTTCTTGTTTGCTCGACTGAAATATTTGCATTCGAGTGACTTTCGGGCGCGGAAAAAATTTCAATTCGGTAGTGAATGTTAACTATTTCAGCCATTTTTCCCAGAAGGTTTTCAACTGCTTTCGAATTATCATTTAGTACATGCTTTCAACTTGTAGGCAGTTTTATTTCTTTGACCGAGCGATCATCCACTTGATTAAATCAAATTTTATCGGTCCGCAATTCTATGCTTTACTATATTTGTCTTCTCAAAGTCGAGTAGATTTTCTTTTTTCTTCTTCTCAAAATTCCAAATTGTTACACAATTGCTCAACTCTCCCAAGTTTGAAAACATGTTACTAAGCGATGACATTTGTCGGGTATTTAAGGTGGCGCTAAATGTTGAAATCAAACCGTCATAGCAACTGGCCTTTTGTAACTATTGGTTACTGTGATCATGTCAATCATAACAAATTCTATGAAAATAATGATTGGGCAAACAAAAATGCCCTTCCTCAAAAACGATATTAAATGACTGGTCGTAGAAAATTGTCTCAGTTTGGAGGCTGATCGTACTCGGTTTAGCTATCAAACGTTTTATGTCATTGAAATTCATTTATGAAATTAAAATTTTCGTGATCGATTCTTCGATTTGTAGTCAAATATACGAGAATATTTCTCACAAAGTTAAGGCCACCGAACTTCTACAAAAGGAATAGATTGTAACTTATTTGAGATATGAATTGTCAGTATTAAAATAGCAACCTTCCTGCTCAAAATTTAGTAATTATCTAATTCGTCTGACAATTCTGCAGCTTGAAGTTAATTAAAAGTGCTCAGTTCAACTATCAAACAATTGCTATCATTTCCTCTGCTTCTGCGTCAACTGAAATTTTGAAACGCTTTAAAATGTTTCCAGAAAGAGGAATCGTTAATAATTCGTTAGTGAAATTAAATTTGTTCGCAGCTTCATTCAAGTTGAATTCTTGAATATTTGTTGGCATGATCACAACATATTAATCGCTTCCTTCCTTGTTTCGCTCATGTTTTCTTTTTCTGGTTCTATGCATTATAGTAAAAAGCGCATGCAAGGCCACCTTGATAAATAATTTTAAAAGAGGATATTGGGTTTCTGGATTGATCTTCGTATCTTGAAAATACGAGATTAATCGGCAGATGTTATCTTATACATTTTCGTACGGAAAACAGTCGGTTATTTGTTTCTTCAGAAGGGGACTAAACGTTTAACAATCAATCAGAAACCAAATATATCCTCTTGTTCAACTTTCAGCGGGGCTGTAATAAATTTTGTCTGGTATCAAGTAACTCGTACCATAACTGCTTTTCAAAAGTGTAGGTCTAATTGTCTGATTTTCCAAATTTTTTTGCTGTCATTAGCTGTCGTTTATTCACTATCACGTCTATTATCGCAAACGTAGTTCCAATTGTCTGATTCTTCTAAAATTTTATCGCTATCCTTTGTATTCACTCAGTTACAGTATTATCACAAACGTAGCTTCAATTGACTGATTCCTCTAAAATTTTATCGCCATCGTTTGTACTGAACAAAAACTTTCCAAAATTTTTTTATAAGCTCTATTGCTCTTCAAAGTTGTTGTTTCAATTATCTGATTCTTCTAAGGGACCGTTCATTTTTTATAAGGTAGGGGGGGCTGGTGGGATTTGGGGGGAGGGCCATGCGAAAAAAAAATGGCTTTCGAGGGGGGGCCATCCCAAAAAAATAAGGGAAAAAGGGGGGGTCATGTGAAATATTTTAGTAAAACTTTAAAATGGCATAATGTTTGAATATCAAAAAAATTGCTATA
>Ga0126339_10000975_pt1 | contig 18001 bp, 11 predicted proteins | sample OrbTmetagenome_2_FD_92532 | JGI IMG/M metagenome (GOLD analysis project Ga0126339, IMG submission 92532) | Coral microbial communities from Petempiche,Puerto Morelos, Mexico - Orbicella T R C metagenome | ecosystem: Host-associated > Invertebrates > Cnidaria > Coral | place: Petempiche,Puerto...
AACACGCCTTGAAATCATAACGTCATTTATACTTACAAATATTACTTCAAACACCTTGAAGTACTTCGCTATGCGTCATATTTTCAACTCTCTTGTCTTCCTCTTTTCATCAAAATATTAGAGGGCTTAAGCAATGGGGACGACGACCCAGAGGACAACGCCTAGAAAAAAAATGAATTTATATGTTGCTTTCGAATTTCGCAATTGTCTACATCTGTTCAGTGCGCCTATTGGTCTAAGAACTTGCTCAAGCTAAGTATTTAACGCCAGCGTTCTCCAAAATATGCCGAACTTAGTCATTTCACGTTGTTGTTGTGCAGGGAAGGGCAAAGAAATGCACAAAGATATAAAACGCGGAGTCATTGTTTTACTCCTCAAACCTTTTGTTTGGTGGCGTTGTCGTTGTTAATGTTGCCGTCGTGGTTTTCTTGAGCTCTGTAAGTATGTCAAATATAAGAAAACGGGTACTGGCGACGTACGATTCGTACCATCCATACAGAAACAACAAAATATTCGATTCTAAGTTGCAATAATGGCATGAATTTGACGAATCGTCAACGCCGGTATGGTCGACTACAGCTGTACAGCCAAGTTTCGTACAAATGCATGGCACCAACTGCATGTTTATTCTTCCATTTGACGGATAACAGATCGTCAACCATTCGTACGCGTGATCGGCGTGATCGTATCGCTAGTTAAGCCCGGTCCTCGCTTGCGAGCAAGCATAAGCATAAGTATAAACAAAAGAAGCTTATGCGCTAGTGGAGATGGCTGCGACATAAGCATAAGCATTAGCGTTCTTCTGATGCTTATGGTTATGTCGGTATTATGTCCAGTGAGAACATGGCTGACGTAAGCATAACGCGATCGCTGCTTGGCTGATATTCCTTCGTTTATGCTTATGCTTATGCCAGCCATGTCCCCACTGGCCATAACAGCGACATAAGCATAACCATTAAGCATTAGAACGCAAGGTTTTGATATTCTTATGCCTATGTTTATGCTCACATATGTCCGGCCGGCGCCGACCCTGCTAGAACATAAGCTTCTTATGATTATAATTATGCTTATGATTGCGTCGCAGGTGAGGACCGGGCTTTTGACGAATCGTACCCGTTTGGGTGTATTGGACAACCCTCTCTCTTATCGGTGTTTGTTTCGTCTATCGTATTTGATACATTACTTGACGCGTTTAATCTGATCAATGTTTAACAGTTCGACCAGACAACCCACCGGCCCCAGCTCATGGCAGCGTCGACTGCTTCTCGTGGGATTACCAAGTGTGTGTGATCGCGTGTGATAAAGGATATCTACCACAAAGACCACATGCTCCATCCTACCTGTACAATCACACCCCTGACCGGTGGATTTCTTACCCTCCAGGATACAAATATCCCTGGGCTGACTGTGTCAAGATCTGCGAAGACTAAGCAGGTGAGCAGAGAGCAGTTAATTCTGGCGAGGATCAGAGGAAGACACCGCGTTGATGTTTTGTTGTTTACCTCGGTAATTACAATTTATCACCTCCCAACACCTCTCCACGACGTGTTTCTACCTGTTATTGGATTTTTTGGCGTAAGAATAAAGCTTATGCGCAGAAATAAGGGTGCTCACAACACCACGCCAGCGAACACTGCTTCTAAATTTTTCTTTAAATTTGTCTGGTCCGGAAAAGATCTCTTCGCGAGCCAGGCTTAACGTTGTCTCCGTCTCTGTAATCATTTGTACTCACTGAAGATGAATGATTGGCCGAGACGCTTCATCGTTGTCTCCGTTAGAAAGCGCGTTTCGAGGTACATCCAGACAAGCGTTCATCGCTACGAACTCAGTGGCTCCAAACTTGAAACTTGGATTATTTAGAAAAGTATGTAGCAAACAGTCTAATTGCCTCATCCTAACGTTTACCGGGGGGTACTCTAAAACAATTTTAAGGGGGGAGGCTCCGACCCTTTCCCATTTGTGTACCATTTTGACAGAAAAGCTACCTCTTTCGTATACATTTTATTGAAAAAAGGTACCCCCTTCACATACCTACACTGCATCCTTTTCTAAGCCCTTGAAATGAAGCTAATGAACAATATTACGGGAGATCGTCGAACATTACAAGAAAAGATGTGAACCAAAAAACAAGTATTATTTGTTCAGCTCTTGACGAGAGTCAAGATACTCCGATTTTCCTACCCTTTTATATACCTCAACTTGTGAAATCCCTACCCGTTGATATACCTGAAGCCTGAGAAAGGAACCCCTTTCGGGCGGAGCCTGTCCAAATAGGCCATGATCGGGAATACCTCTCCCCGAGGGTGGACGTTTGTTTATTCACAGGGCAACAATTTACCCTGAAGTTTTCGCCGGCTTGCCGTTGCCAACGTTACATGCACTCTAACAAACTGAACACCTTGCACGGGACAACAGTAGCACGAGGCATAATAGTTTTTCTGCGTGTTTCATTTTCTCCACAGATCCCAAGTAAAACTCAAGCAATGATACGAAGGATGAAAACGATGCCAGAACACATGAAAATAAAAGCGGGATATAAAATGAAACACATAATAAATTCCGTAAATGGTAGATAAGAAAGAAAAGCTGTAATGAACTATATTGTGTATATAGTGTTGTTACTTATCCTAGCAAAGAGAGCAAATTCAAAATTTCGCAGCGCACGACTTCCTGAGTTCCGCTAGAGGGAGGGGAAAGGGGATGGAGGAAGGACTTGTTTGAGATTTAAATTTTTCAACATGTTTCCCCGCCCCTTCAGTTTCACCTAGGAGTCTCCCCGGGCCACAACACTGACTGATTGCAAAACTGATTCCGCGATCTGGGAGCAAAACGTAAAGCGTCTATTTATAAGGCTGTTGTGTGAGAGAGTTTTTCGCGGATTTGAAGAATTTAAGACCAAGAACTAGTACCACCGGACGCAAAATGTTATTCCAAGAACAGAAAACAGATCGTTACCATTACTGATTGCACCTTTTGAAGATAAAAACCAACCTTTTCATACTGACAAATGTAGTATGCAGTTTTGATCGTTGTTATTGTTCATCTTTACATTTTTGCGAACTTATCTTACGTGGGTTAACGCTGATGCAGCAAGTAATAATTTCCAGCTTTTTAGCTTTTTTCCTCAGAAAGACAGCCAAACTAAATTCAACTATGTACTGTTACTGAGTCCTACTAATCTAAGGAAGTCTGAGATGTTGTAAAATAAGTTTTAACAGCATGTTTCCTAATTTTCAGCTGTTTTTTCCCCATTGTATCATTCTTCTTGTCTAGTGTTATTTCTGTCCAGTAATCAATTTTTCTCTTTTTTGACGAGCTGCTTCTTTAAATATTAAACATTATTTCTCTTACTGTTAAGTGTTCTTCTGTGATCCCTTGTTATTCCCTTTAACATTGAGTGTCATATGTCTGAGCAACATTTCGATAAAACTTTTTAAGTTGTTGGAGAAATTGTTTGCTCAGGATGTCACCTTTTAGCTTTAATTGCCATTAATGTGGACTGGTTCCTTTGTTTTTAAGTGGTTTCAAGTGGTCACGTTGTGTCTTTTACTAAGCTAACAACTTAAACAACTAAAGAACCGTGAATTGGTAAAAGTTATTGTAGTCTCTTGGTCTAAAAATGAAAACTTGTTGTTGATCTTTATAAATTCCCTGGCTAGTCTTTGTGGGTTCAAACTTATATATTGATTAAGAATTCGTCATTTTTGGCTTCACAGATTCTTTTCATTATTTAGTTTAGTGGCTTACCCTAGTCAAATACATCTAAGTATGCTACTATTTGAGAGATGTACTGGCGCCGGAAAGTCTGGGCATTTACAAAAGCTATCGATTCCATGTTTTGTACCGAGTTACATAATTAGGGCATTTAGAGGAGAAAATGCCCAGATCGAAGTTAGCCGTTGTCCACAGAGACCAGATCTACTGTATAATGAACATTTTAGGTAGGTTATCGCGTCTTAGTAACGGGAAGCGTTTGTTAACGTGACTACGCCAGTACTGTAAGTTATATTTGTAACTTGTTTAGCAGAGGACGACTGAGAAATGCGTACACAAAGATTTATAACTCACTTGCACAGCCATTGTTCCACTTGTTAGACCTTTTGTTTGCTGACGTTCTCCTTGCCACTGCCGTTGCACTTTGCTTAAGCCCCCCCATTCTTTCGATATGACCCTCCCGCCCTGCTCAAAAGACATATGTAACCATGGTAGGTGTTTTGCATTTGAAACCCCCATAGACTGGACGTCTAGAATGCTGTATATCCTGCCGACCAATGCGAACCTCTGATACAATCCAAGTTTTCAGGATTGGCGTTACCATTTGGTGGGGCCTTAACTTTTAGGTAAAACGAGGTTGCCAGATCAGAATTCACCAGTAATTTAGAAACTGACTCATGCAAAGCTTAAGATAAAAGCAAGATGAAGAAGTTCAAGACAATGCTATTTTGCTCAAGCATTAATTTTCATTGGTTTCAAGTTACCAGAATATCGAGAAACGCGAAGCTCGGCGTAAGTTCGAGCGGAAGAGATTCATTTTTGTAAAACTGAGGGTATTTCTTAAGACTGGAGGAAGAGTTTTTGACCTACTGTGGGTCAGCGTAGATTGCGAATTACATAATGACGAAAATTACCATGGCCTTCTACAACCTGCTGTTATAAGTTAAAGTTTCAGATTGCGTACGGTTACTTTTCTTCTTCAAATCTTATGCCACCTCTGGTCTTGCAAATCGCGGGACACATCCTGTACGCTGACCAAGCTCGAGGTCTATTCCAATAAACTAATGACGGAACTCATAGCCTCTTTTTGGCGCACATGGCCTCTCCTTGGCGCTCATAGCCTCTGTTTTCAAAAGGTTAGCTAGACCCAGGTTCCATTCATGTGTTTAAGAATTTTTCCGTTTCTTGTCTCAGTCATTTTAAAACGTTCAAGTTGTTTGCGATGTTTAAGTCGCAGTTGTTGATACGTTAACGTAAATCGTTGATAAAACTCCTCTACTATTTGCTGTAGTTCTAATTTCGCCTTGATGTATTCCTTTGTGTGTCTTCTCGTTGTCACTAGAAACATTTGATAAAAAAGAAATAACGTTTCTTAGTCAGTGGAATAAACATCGTCATTAAAAATTGGGTCATTGGATAATACACTCGAGAGTTTTCGTTGGCTTAGCCATCATGGATCATGACCCATTACACCATGCTCTACAAATGTGGTAAGCGTACGCGTGATTCTTTTTGGGACGTTTTTATTTTTATTTTAGTTTAGTTTTCTATATTTTGGGAGCGTTTTTAGAAAAACAATTATTCCACTCGCACTTGTTGAATAGGAGATGATTATAGCCAACGAGGCGCGTAGCGTCTCGTTGGCTATCTACCATCTCGTATCAAACGCGGTGTCTTATTCGTGTTCACGTTAGATGTCCTAATTCCACCAAAATAGCACAACATGACAAAAGCTTATCTTTGGCTTAATCTTATAATTTTATGGCAATACCTTGGATCTCGTATCTACGTTTCTGCATTCCTTTATACCACGAGTGATAGACCATGCCCATAAATACAGCCACGCAGAGAAGAGCCAGCAATACAAAGATAGTCACGCGATAGATAGCTGTGCTTGGATCCAGGAGAGGTATCTTGTTTGATTGTATAGATTGTATATTTTGGTTTGGGATCTCCTAAACAACAACAATAACAGCAACAGGGTAAAATGGGTAAAACATAAAAAAATGGGACAGACTTGGAAATACGGGTCACACTTGTAAAAATAACTCACACTTGGAAAAATGTATCATCGGTCATACTTGAAAAAATGGGTCAAACTTAGAAAAATAGGGCACAGGAAAGATGGGTCACACTTGGAAAAAAATGGGTAATATTTGGAAAAAAGTGCCACTATTGGAAAAATGTGACGTTTGAAAAAATTGAACTCACTGCGAAAAAAGGGGACACACTTAAAAAAGCTCGACACTTGGAAAAATGCGTCACACTGGGAAAATAGGGTCAAACATGGAAAAAAGTGTAAGAATTGAAAAAATGGGTCAGACTTGGAAAAACGGGTCACTATTGGACAAATGGGTCACATTTGGAAAAATGTTTCGCATGTCAAAAAATGGGCAAACTTGAAAAAATGAGTCACACGTGGAAAAATGGGTCACTCTTGGAAAAAAGACCACACTTGGAAAGGTCGAAATTGTAAAAATGGGTCAAAATTGGAAAAAGTCACACTTAGAAAAAACGGGGTCACACTTGTAAAAAAGGATCACATCTTGATAAAATGTCACACTTAAAAAAATGGGTCACACTTGGAAAAATAGGTCATATTTATAAAAGTGGGTCACACTTGGAAAAATGGGTCACACTTGAAAAAAAAGGGTCCACTTGAAAAAAAAAGAATTACACTTGGGAAAATAGGTCACACTTACAAAAGTGGGCCACACTTGTTAAAAATGGTAACACTTCGAAAAACGGGCCAAATTTGAAAAATGGAGTTACACTTAGAAAAAAGTATCACACTCGAAAAAATAAGTCACACTTGGAAAAAAATCACACTTGGGAAAATGGGTCACACTTTGAAAAATGGCTCAAACTTGGAAAAAAAATCACCGTTGGGAAAATGGGTCACATTTGGAAAAATAACTTAGATTTAAAAAGTGAATCACACTTGCAAAACTGGGTCTTATCCGGAAAAGGGATCAAACTTAAAGAAAATGAGACAGACTTAAAAAAAATTGGTTCCCACTAGGAAAAACGGGTCACACTTTGAAAAATGGATCACAGTAAGAAAAATGGGTCACACTTGTTGAAATAAGACACATTTGTAACAAAAACAAAAAGAGCAACAACAACAATGAAAACAACAACAAAGAACAACAACGACAGCGGCAAAAGAACAACAACAACAGCACCAAAAAAGAACAAGAACAAAAAGAGCAAGAAGAAGAAGACCAACAACAGCGGGAACAACAAAGTTAACAACAAGAGCAAGAGGAAAAGAATGAAGCTAAGAGGAGCAGAAGGGAGGGGAGGGCAAAAGGTGAAGCGATAAAGTCCGACTACAAATTCTAATGAGTCTACAGCCTTTTGTTGTTAAATTCTCCTTAGAGTGTTTGCTTAAATGGATATTTTTGCATTTTGTAAACAACAAAACACCGTCACAACGGACAAGCTTTACCCACCTTGTTGTTGTCTTGGTTTGTTTTCTGCAGTATTTCCGTGACAACCACGGTGCTCTTGTTCCCGATGTAATCCCGAAAATGCTGTTTAAGCTTTGCTGCATTGCCGCTGACCACCACCCCAGAGGTGAATTCAAAGGGAATTATTTGACTGACCACTATCCAGGTGACGTTAAACAGGTCATTCCTGTAATGTGCTGTGTATAGATCCACTAAGATTCCATCAACTTCGCCATACCTTAAGGCATTAACAAGCCTCTCAAGGGTGGGGAAGATGCTGCCTTTGCAAGAAAAATAACCCTCTTAGGAAGTGGCATTGCACAAGATGTTTCAACAGCATCTAAAACACTTTCAACTCATATTTGTATGTTAAAATGTTGTCTTTGTTTTCGGAGTTTGATTTTTTCTGAGGTTCAAATAGGTTTTAAAAATCATACGTTTCTGTCAGTTTTCAGCCGGTCTTCTCTGGGAAGTAGTGATATAAAAATGAATGTGGCGGACTCGTATTCATTACTCTGCTTCGCAATTGTGCTTGGAGACAAATTGCGAGCAACTTAAAACTAAAATGGGCGATTAAAGGAGCTCAGTCGCGGTATTCTGAGTTATTTTGGCCTCCTACAAAATTACATTTAAATTAAAGGAAACCTTAAAATAGAAAAACACCCAAGACATAACAATAAACTATAAAGAAACAAGGATGGTTAAGGATGGGGAAGATTAACTCGGATTGCAAACGTCGAATATGAAAAATTAAGGCCAAACTTTTCAAGATGCGCAAACCATATTATCGTCCCTTTAACCCCTTGCCAAATTACCAATGATAGCTAATTCACTCTTATTTACTTCAAGTTGATGATCATTACACAGAAAAAGCGGACATGGGATAGTCAATGACTTACTGTCTCCTGCTTTGGATATGAATCTGATGAGAAGGTCATATTCCGGATACTGAGCGAGTGATCCCACCTGTGCAAGAATAGCGAAATCGTCGGTAACTATTGATACCATGCGCATTTATGCAAAACAAAGCGAGCAAAAATGAATAATTATTAATTAATAATAATAATAATAATAATAATAACAACAACAACAACAACAGGGCGGCTTTCACTTGACTGTCATAAAGTATTTGGTTTTGCACTTTCCGCGCTGCACGATCAGGTTAAAAATATCGCGCCACTTTTCATCCAATCAGAATTAAAACCAAAACCAATCATGACGCGTTCGCAAACGTTTTCCCGCGCTTCGCGTCAGCTACATGTAATTACTTCGAATCTTGATTGATTCACAGGATTTTCTGAGTCCTTTGTGATTGGCTAGAGTGATTACCTTGGTTTTGGTTTCACGACACTCAGTTGAAAACTGCTCTAATAAGTACAGTCCATCATTTACGTCAAAATACGATCAAACTTCAGTCAACTGTTATTCTCACTTTCGAATCAATAGAGCATTCCTTTTTCTTTCACTGAGCAAAAGGTCATCCCCTGTTCACCGGTCATAATGAACAAAGCATTTGAGTAAGCCTAGAGAGACACTTCAGTCTTGAGAACAAAGAAAGAATTCTCTAAGAAGCTGCGAATAGAACTGCTCACCTTCTTTCCTCGGGCTACATGCAATTGCTTGTCGAGAATGCGCACAGACATGGAGGAAGTGATGGTGCTTATGAGAAGAGAGGACAACACTATCCCGGTCAAAAACCACAAAATGGCGATTGAACGACCCAGAATTGTCTTCGGGTATCTGTCTCCATACCTAGCAGAATAAACAAGCAATAACTGATGACATGTTCAAAAAATATTCAAATGTTCAAATGCTCTTGTTTATAGTGGTCAACGCGCTTAGCTACACCTAGCTAGTTCACAGGCATGCTATTTAAACGGAAAGAAACAAATATATCAACTAAACATAATAGGTTTAAAAATCGCGACTGGCGGGAGGCAGACCAGTTGGCTATTTACAAGCATGAATGAGGAGTTGAACTAGGGTTTACCAAGACACAACTTCAGTTAAGTGGTCAGAGCGGGACCTGAACCCGCAACCTCCGGATTTCAAGTCCGGCGCCCTAACCACTCGGCTACGCTGCTTCCTAAATCAAACTTAACAAAGCAGGGAAAACCGATTGTGTCAAACGACCGAGAAGATTTTGAGGGTAAGAAAGCAAATGAGACTTAAGTACAGTTCTTCTTACCCCACTGTTGTCATGGTAACAAATGACCACCAAATGCCTTCCACTACTCCTTTATGAAACCGATAGGTGTTGAATTGCTGACCATTAGATTCAGATTCCTGAAGAAGCAAAAACAGTTATAAAGTAAGTCTCAAGGCGTGCATCTCTGGATATAAGAAAAATGAAGCATCTACTTCAACTTCCACATAAAATTTAACTTTATTTTTAAGCATGACTTTACATCATTTGCCTGTGGTGCATTACGTTCTACTTTATAAATTGGAGAACATACCAATCTGAAAAAACAATATCAATTTTAACCTCTTAGAGCTCTACAAAACGATAAGAAGCAATTATTTTATAAATCTAAGAATTTGAATTATAATTAAAGTTCTGAGTACCTCAAATAAATTCCTAGCAGAGGCAAGGCGACCCAGGAATTTAGACATTTAAGAGTTCCAATTTAGATGTAGTTGGCCGAGCAAGAAGCGCATGCGCGCATCCACGCGCATGAGCACTCCCACTGTCGTACGCTCGCACGCACGCATGCTCAAAGATTCACTGCTCAACAAACCACGCCTTCCTCAGATCACTCACCGCAAACCAAATGACAACCCCAATTAAGACCGCCAACACTATGCTAACTGCAAAGATGGGCCAGCCCGCCAACACAGAATGCCCCACATCTCGGGCATATCCTGAAGGTGTCTTCTTCCTCGTCATCAAGGCCACGCCAGGCACGGTTATGAGTGGGACATAAGGGTGGAAGCCCCTGTAGGTTGTCTTTCCAATTGCTGACCTGACTGGGAAACGGAAGTCAGCCTTAAAGCGGAGATCGGGTTCTTTGATGCTTTCCGTTGTGTTGACGGTGTAACTTATGTTCCACGTCTTGTAGTTGTAACACGTGCCACAAGATTCTTGAAGCATGTGCGCGAGGAGTTCTGGGATTAGACCACGAGGCTTACTGCGGCCTTGGATGACGTATGGGGGACTGGGAACCCAGTTGGCAAACATAAGGTGTGGACAGCGACAAGTTTCTAGAAAAAAGAAAGGTAAAAATTGAACCAAATGATGAGCAACTGCGAATCTGCATGGATGAATCCCTCACAGATTTAGTAGCTACAATATCGTCTCTTAGAGATATTATTCTAAAAACAACGACGATAAAATTAAAAATATTTTATTTTTAGTACTACGCTCTAGCATAGTAGAATGTAAAGGACTGGTTTTACAAACAAGATTATAAGCCATAAAAACTGCCCTATTTTACCTTTCATTGCAGCGCTAATTAACACTTTTAGTTTTGTCTAATACGTTTGTCTCTGCCAGAGATCTGGCAAAGAAGTAGTTCCTTGCATAGTGTTTCCTGTCCCATGTTGAAGTCCTCTTTATTCACATATCTGTCCCAATTCAAAGGATGTGTAGAGCGGAAGCGCTTTTCATACACAGTCTTACATTAAAAAGGAATTAAATATAAAAGTGAAGAATGATAAATCGTTATATACTTGCGAAAATGACTTTCTTGTTTTCCATCTTGTCATCTTTCATAACAGGTTTCACAGTAATCTCATAAGTACTGTATGTCGCCAGATCTTTCAATGACACATGTTGCGACGTTGCGCTCACGTTCACGGAATACTGGGACGAGTTGGTGACATTTTGGCCAGCCATGCTGATTGCTTCGTAAGTCACGTGATAATGCGTTAATTGTTTCAAGACCCCGTCACGTGGTTTGTCCCATGTGATTGTGATGTCGGTTGGGCTGCCGTGATTGATGGCTTTCATTTTAGGAAACAAAGTTTCTGCAGTTGAAAAGTGAAGATGTTAACATGGCTACGAAACATAGAGCCGTTGAGACAGAGGAGAAAAATTCCACTTTGGCGCAACACTGCTTGCTAGAGAATGATTAATTTTACTATCTTTACAAATATAGAATTGTACGAATTATACGATTTTATTTCTCAGTTTGCTCTTTAGTTTTAGTTTCAATTGTGAAGATATATCAAACACCCCAAAGTTCGTTATATTCAACTCTCTTCTCGGTGCTTGGAAATGTGGTCAAACACGTTATTTCGTGTTTGATAAACAGTAGAACCCTGGTAACTCGAACTCTGAAGAGAAACGAAAAACAGTTCTAGTTAGCGGGGTTCGAGCTATCGGAGTCGATTGAATATCCAACTTGCCATGTTAATAATTGATAGTTTACTGATTTTTCAGCACTTCAGTATACAGTGATAGCTAAAGGGACCGCACCCAGTATGACTCATAAGATCGGGAAATGACTGTCAAATATGTGAACGGTCGGTTGCACTAATGAAAATCAAATTGCTGTGGTGTTAGTTTTGAGTGTTTTTACCGATTACAGGACAAGAAAAGCTAATGGGATGACATCCCTGGTGAGTTACATGAACCAGAATTCGAGTTATTGGGGTAAATTTTTATCAGGGGAAACAAAATTTAGTTCGAGTTAGCGGGGAATTTCGAGTTATCCGTGTTTGAGTTAACCGAGTTAAAATGACTGAAAAGTGAGGTCAAATCCAAGGATAATAGGACTTGGTTGAGTTAGCGGGGAATTTCGAGTTATCCGAGTTCGAGTTACCGAGGCTCTACTGTATTACTTAAAATTAGTAAGTAATAACTCTGGGTTAAGGCTCTTACTCTCAGACCAAGTCCACCCCTCAATACAGTCACTCCTCTTTCCATCTCCCTTGCTTGTGAACGCCAGAAGTCTCACACAGAATCTTGAGGCCGCCTCTGATTCCCTCAGCACTGTCATAGTCTGATTGACGTGCGCAGTCTCAACTGACACCTCTGTTGCGTCATCCATGTTTTCAAGTAATATCTTGTATCCAATAACAATCCCATTCACGTGATCTAGAGGTACTGGTTGCCAGGTAACAGAGAATGACGTGGAATTTATCGGTGAGGTTAATATGTTAACCGGCGCTCGGCTGGGGACTATGAGAGAAAGACGTTTAATCAGTTATTTCGTTAACCTACTGAACATCTTCACTGAACCTTCGCGTGCTTTTTATGGTGCATGTAATTCAGTTGAATTAAAAAAGATGGTGTAAAATTTTTTCACTAGGTAATTTTCACTCATTAAACTGATTTGAGTTTTTCAAATCTTGTTTTCAAGTGCTACGAAAATTTCCAAGGAAGGCAATTTATCATGTGATTATCATGATTAAACGCCTCATGCTGATAAATAAATAAGACGAGAACGGGAGGAAAACTAATCTGCCAGCCTTGTTACAAATGGGTTAATTAATATTCGTGTCAGTTCACTGGCGCACAGTTTCTGAATGCTTACAGAGCAGTGACGAAATGTGATTAGACTCGATTTTTTTCCTTTAGCTTGTCTTGAAAGACTATTTTTGGATATCATCATATTTTTCACTCCATGTTTAGACCAAATCGGGTTACATTGTTACCGAACGATCATAATCACAACAGGAACAAAGGAAGTTCAATGGGCCATGTGTGTTACCATTATATCTACATCTACACCACTGTTTGATCTTACCACCTTCCTCTGTGAGTATAAATTCACACGAGCTTTCTGGTCCATCTCCTTTTCTTGTGAATCCCAACATCCTGATGCAATACCACGTAAAAGGTATTACGTCTCGGACTACAAAATACACATTGTCGTCCACTACAATTGCGAAGCGTTGCCATTGGTCAGAGTCTATATCACGTGGCTCTTTTAAATGGCCAATTGCGCTCATAGTCCTGAACGTCAGCCTGAATCCGAGGACAATACCGTTCTGCTTTTGATCCGGAATCGGTTTCCATCTCACGGTGATAGCAAAATGGTCTGTGGTTTCTACACTGATATTCTGCGGTGGCAGGTCTGGAACTTAAGGCATCAAAGAAATTCTTTTAGTTGTATAATTGCAAGGGTGATTAGCTTATAAATTCTCGAACGAAAAAACGCGTAACCTGCTTCAATTTCGGATCTTAACAGATCATTCGCGTTGTCACAAAATTTCAAATATATTTCCCCATCTCAATTCTCAATTTTCCAAGTCAATCCAGTTCCGCTGCACTGAAACTTGGCGAGCAATGTCCTGTGATGTCGTTGTAAAACGAGAGACATTTGAATTGAAAACTTAAAGAGTGCCCCAACTGTTTCGACTGACTCATCCTCAAATAAGTACTTTTCAATATTTAATTTTGTTTCTTTGTGCCAAAGATCATCCTAGCTCTGTGCATTGACAGTCGGCTTGAATATTCAAGTTATCCAGCACGCTATTAAATTACCTTATCTCGAAAACCGCCAGGTTCATTTATCCCCTTGGCTCGACTTTAAACACATATCTGTTCCCTAGGTTATTGTAATTTTCTTCGCAAATGTGTATTAAGTGTCAAGAGTAAATAAAGCATTGTTGTTATTGTTATCTCTACTGTGCATATTTTAAAATGTCAGGGGAGGTTTTTGTTCGACTAATTAGTCTGTGTGGACGGAAATAGAGGAGGTATTTTTGAAATCGAAGAAGAGTAGGCCTTTCTCAAGACATCTGAAATAAATCAAGTTGTCTTACCATCATCCTCTGTAACAAATTCATGGCAGTCTTCTGCCCAAGTGCTTGCCAAAACAGTTAACGGTTCCACCGTCACACAGTAGTTAGTGAATGTGTGTAAACCATCAAAAAACATTGAGCTGACGTTTGTGTTCACCAGTGTTACTCGACTGGTGTCTCTCTCGGACTTAAGGTTGACTCTGTACCCAGTGAAATCAAACACAGATTCAGTTCTTTTGAGTGGTTGCCATCTTATCACTGCTGTCGAAGTTGTTACATTGTAGGCATCCACATATAAAGAGGGAGCTTCCTCTAAGATCAAGAAGATATATTTAGCTTGCAAGAAAAAAAAATGTGTCGTAACTTTTCTTTTCTTTGTTTTTAAGAGACTATTGGAAAATATTGTCAGAGCAGTGGAAGACTTTTTTTGTGTAATTGATGTATTATCGGCTGGTCCTGCGCATTCTCAGTTTTAACGCAATTTCAGTCATCATTGGCTAACAAACTGTCGCTGCTCTCTAAATGGACTTAGATCCAAGTTAAGCTAACTACCTTGCACTATGACCCATCATGATCAATACTGCAATAAACCTCAAGATACGATACTACGTACATCATTGCTAAGAAAGACAAACAACAAATTAGTAATAACTAACCAAAAAAAGAGCAAAGATTAGTATGGACTATCGATGACGAAATATAAATATCTGGAGGAAATTCTTTTTCCGGATCGGATGTAACCTTCGTGACAGCAAGCCCTATTACAGAGTTCTTCATACTGGTTTTCATACTGTGTTTGCCTGTATTCTGTAGGAAAATATTGAACAACGCAGTCTCCGCAGTCATAAGCACGCTATGCATAGAAGGAGCTGTAGGTGAGCAGTTATAATTTTTTTTACGAATTTACTTATTAAACTTACTGTTTGTGCCTTCATGCTCGACGCATGCGCCATTAATAGGGTCCTCTTTTGTAGTGATAAGTGTTTTCAGTCCCCCGCCACAAGTGACGCCACAGCGTCTTAGTAGAACACAAGTGGTCTGGACCGAGGAGCCTGCGGAAATATATGACAGAAAACTACTTATGATACATGTCGGCATCTGAATGTGTCATGCGTTCTTGATATCTAAGGCAAAACATTTTTCTGATAAAATCATTGTTGTCTAAGAAAAATGTCAATCTCCTTATTGAGACATTAAGAAAGCTTTGAGCTTCGCAAAAGCAAATCAGATTTGACTCAAAGTCTACGACATATCCATTTTCTGAAGGACCTTTCCATTCGCCATCCCTATTTATCTTGCTTTGTCTGTAAGAAGTTGGATAAAACATCATTTACATAGTTGTACTGAGTATAGTTATCATTACCTGGCGAATAAAGAAACAAGTATTTTTGGTCCAATGACTTTGTAGTGTTTGATCCGGGAAATTTGACGTGAATACGCACGTGATCATTTTCAACGTAGTTACAGTGTAAGGCCTCTATGTAATACAACTTTCCCCGCTCCAGTTGTTGAAAACAAGATGTTTGATCTGGATATCTGATTAAAAGAAAAAGAAAAAAGAAAACATCAAGATGTCTTCCATTACCGAGCCGAACGTCCTCCAAAGAATGGAAAAATTTGAGAAGAACAATACTAAGTCGTTTGTCTGATCTTGTTGAAACTAGACTAGACCAGTCCAAAGTGGCGTAGCCTAGCCTGACGTACACTAGTCTAGACTAGTATGACCTAGTCTAGTCGAGTATATTCTAATTTAGCCTAATCTATTCTAGCCTAATCTATTCCAGCCTAGTCTAGTCTAGCCTAGTCTAGTCTAGTCAACCCTAGGTTTTACTACCAAGTCTAGTCTAGTCTACTCTAGGAAAGCAGAGCTCGTCTTAATTAGCAAAATCTCTTTTCCACAGTGTAAATTCAAGACATGCGCCGTTTACCTGTCCCACTGGTCGTACCCAGTCCGGTGCTGCTGATCAATCCGGATGAGTTCTTTCTTGTTCCCAGGCTTCTCGTCAACGCTTAAATAGAATGCACACTCAGAGTCACAGGTGGCGTGGAAGCCGTAGTTTCCACTCTTGGGAGGAATAAAGTAAGCTTGCAGTCTCTGCCCATAAAACTTGTCGCCGTTTTTCGGCGGTGTGAACGTGGGGATGGTTTGTACTGTTGTTGGAGAGTTGGGAAATCTTGGGTCTGACGTCAGATGCGTTAGGAACCAACCTCCACTGAGCCCTCTCCAAATTTCCCGTCTAACTCCACGATACTCTGTTTTGTGATGGAAACAATAAAAGAGCGACATCGAAAACACTTGTTTCACAATTTTAAAAATAAAGCCACCCTTTTGAAATGCTGTTTTTATCTCTAAGAACTATATAGTGAGGCCTTGGGACTTCAGGTGCTTAGAGTGAAATAACGAAATTTTTGAATTCTACGAGAAGATTAGAACGAATAAATCTTATGGATCCCTCAAGTTCTCCTTTACAAACTCTCTCTGCGAGCTGCTTGCGTTGCCCTTATTCCAACATTATTTCATAAACATGGAAAATTCCTTGCCAACTAAGTTGTGGATAAGCGTATTGTTCATTGATATTCTCTTAAGGTTCCAGTCTATCGGGGCTACACAACCAAAACACAATTTTCAAACGCTCTTAAATTTTGGTCGCTGGCTTGTGGTGTACTTCAATTTTATTTATTAACGTGAAAGACTACTCACAAACTTAGTTGTGAATGACAATATTCTTTCGATATTCTTTTACTTTGGAAAACAAATAGCCATATCTTTTTAACCAAATAGCCATTTCCTAAGATACTGTACTTGTGAATTTTCGTCGCTATGCGGTGCAAAATTTTCATTTGAAAGGTAATAAGTGAAATATCATAGCCTTAGTACTCTGAACAAATAAACAAACATATAACAATTTTTTACCTTCAGGGATGCAGGAAGAGAAATCCGCAATCGTCAGCTGAGTTGCAGTAATCAGGAAAATACACTGAAAAAAAAAAATGCGACTTATTAAAAGAGTTTCCATCCTGAAGAAAGTATTGAGACCTGCGCTTTTCTTACTTGCAACTTCAACGCTGGCATTTACGCTGATCAACGTTGACTTCGTAATTTAAAAATCGGAGCTAAAAATGCTGGAATTAAAAATCTATATTTTTCGGAAATTTCATACAAGGCTAAAAATTAGAAAGAAAAATTGTTATAACACTAAAGGCTTTTGAGTTATTGTCGTGATATATTTCTCTCTAATGTCTGTCTGACCAGGCACTGAGAAAGATCACATCTGGGCTATCGAATGCAATTATCTATAGGCGGATATCTCGTGTAAAGTTCGTCATTATTTGAGGGTTGAATCAAACCAGCAGGATTTTTCCTTTTGAACAATTTCAATTGTCAGTTCTCAAAATGTCACGTCAAGAAATCAATATAAAAAATTATCCAGATGTCTATATTCAAGCCCACTTCCTATGAGCAAAATTAAATTTCATTTTAGAGCCTTTTGTGCTTTCTGAACAAAGGAATATTTATTGTACTTATTGTTAGATTCCGCATTGATAAAATATAAAAGGCATGAAAATTCCAGCAGGGTGAGACCTTCTTTTTCTCAATCAAGAACAGACTCTTGCTAAGCCCAAAATTACCAAACCATTTTTGTAATTACTAAAAGTAAAAAGTAGACATTTGTGCTGTCGTGTTTTATGCTTTTATTGACATGAGATAGAAAATTTCAATTAAATCAATATGTATATCGCGAAAAAAATCTCAAGATTTCTGTCCCATTAGTTTTTGAACTGCATTTCCTTTATTGTTGACTGATTTTTCTGCAATTGTATAAGAGAAAGCTTCCTCGACCTACGTTTATTTGTCTAGAACAAAGATCGGTTCCGGCAATGTTCCATTTACAGAATTTACTCAGTTATTACTTACACGATAAGAATATTTTTCAACCTAGCCCAGATATAAATAGTGAAATTCAGACACTAATTGGCAGGTTTTATATTTTCAAAGCAACGTTGCCGAATATTATTAGGCAAGTCTGCGAACCTTACAAATTTCTGCACAAAAAGTCCGATTTCCAGTGTAAGCGAGGCTTGTCAGACGATAAATTCGAACTAAGGCATACACGTATTTCTTGTCTTTTACTCCTCCGAAA
>Ga0126339_10000976_pt1 | contig 17997 bp, 11 predicted proteins | sample OrbTmetagenome_2_FD_92532 | JGI IMG/M metagenome (GOLD analysis project Ga0126339, IMG submission 92532) | Coral microbial communities from Petempiche,Puerto Morelos, Mexico - Orbicella T R C metagenome | ecosystem: Host-associated > Invertebrates > Cnidaria > Coral | place: Petempiche,Puerto...
CGCGATGCCCAACGAGTTTGCCAAGCAGAAAGGTCTCTGATGAGTCCCTTGGCCGGGACGAAACGAGCTGCGTAAGGCTAGCCACGAACAATGTATTATCAGTTTGTAAAAGGTACTAAATTTAATTTTCTTGCTTTTTTCCTCACTGAAGGAGAGAAAGGCCATATTTTAATAACAAATACCTTCTGTATGAGCGTGCGATTCAAAAATTTTCCGTATCGTATTTATCTTATATTCGAGTCTTTCAGATCGCGTATGAAGTAGTCTAGTCTGTGTGTATCGCGGCACGACTGAAAACTTTGTAATGCTAATTACTGCAAAATCACAACCAGCTTTGCAACAGTACTTCGAGCTCTTTCAAAACGTTAGGTCGTTCAGTTATTTTCGAACGGTCGAAGTTCTGACATTTATATACACGTCTTGCAAAGGCTCTTTAGAAAAGGTTTCTTTATAACTCTGTTAACTCCCTCCTTCATTGTCATTTTCCTTGCTAGTTTCGTCATTTTACACAAATTGTCTGATTTCGACTGATTTTTTTCCCCGCCAATCGATGAAATGTTTCCCGGATTAAGGCCCAATATTCTATTCACAGTATATGACCTTGGGTACTAGCAAGGTTCCTATTTGAATCTAGTACTCCGAGCCTTACAAACATCTCTGCACGGGGTACAAATATTGGATGGTCTGCAGGCTTAAGCTCCGTATTTCGAAAGCTTATTACAACTAATCGAATCTTTCTTTAGAAACACTTCTACAATGAACACTGCTATATGCCATCGCAGAGATAAGGACATATAAATTTTCAGTAAAATAACAATGTATTCTTTACGTTTTTACGAAAACGTACCTTGCAATGTACTCGATTAATTCTCAAAACATTTCATTGAAAATTATTTATAATACATGCACATATTCGGCCTAAATAATCGACATATTTCAGTTGTTTCCTGCAAGTTACATAATGTCTGTTCCATTTTATAAACTTGGCTGTTCGATCTATGGAATACTTCATTACTGTAACACTGACTATAAGCCAGCGATATATCTACTGAAATCATTAAGGGCAACCTCAGTACAGCATTCATGCAATTGATATTACGTAGCGCATAGCAGCCGATGTCGGTTACTAAGGGAAGTAGCTACAGAGCCATTTTGTTTAGTTTCTGGGAAGGGGAAGATGTATATATTAAGAAATAATCTTTTTTTTTTTTTCTGTGTGCATGAATCTTTTTGTTCTAATTGTTTTCAAAAGCAGATATTATGGTTTAAATTCCTCGAAATGTGCAACACATGACTAACTCTGAAAGTTGGTTTTTAAAATACGCATGTAAGCGATCTCCTACGGTTTGCAAACCTCTTATCTTCGCTAATTATTTATAATTTAGCCTTAAACGGCTTGCCTTTTTTTAAGCTGCCACCAAAACAAGCTTAAAAGGATAAGTAAAGGTCTTTAAGTGATCTAAAAAAGCTTCACGCGCTTCAAAAGGAATGTTGGAGGTTAATTACAATGAAATGTCTCACCTCTGAGGGCGAATATACGCTCTTGAGAAGCCCTCGACAAATGGATTAAAACGATGTCGTCTTAAGTGAACAGAGAAGAGATAAAACCGTTCGTATAGCAAGACTAAACGTTTTCAATGCCGATAACGTTTCACTTGGCATTGCAACACGAAAATGACAATAGGGTGAAGTGATGAATAATTTAGCACTTTTTCGATTCTCTGCAGGGTGTAAATACAAAGAGGGCTTGGAATAAAACGTCGAAGTGTAAAGCACAAATATCTTATTGTTTATCAGATCTTCATCTCAGAGAACTTATTTTGAATAAGATAAAAGGCGAAGTGGTTCTTTCCGGAAACGCCTATGACTCGGCTTATGGGGACTACGTGATGCGAGGAATCCAAAATCCCTGAGTGCTAAACACTCAAAGATATGTTCTGAATACTTATCTCCGTTTGACAGCTTTACCACATTGAACTACATCTTATAAACAGAATAGTCATTATGTAAACCAGTTGTCTAGGTTCTCATTCGCCCTGCTCTACTCACAGCGCGACTTGTGGGTCTGTAACAACAAAGGCTTTCTCGGTATTTCTGCCCTGTGGAGAGCACCTAGTGAGCTACCGGTTTTAGGCAAAGGGCGAGGTGCTTAAAATGAACAATTAAAATAGATTTTTCCACGCAGTGGCCTGCTACAAATTCTTCCGTAAAAAGATATGCCAATCATAAGAGAATTAAGAAAGCATTTAAATTATGAACCGAGCAAAACAGAGACATCTAAATTGATAATGGAGATTTCACACTAGTTCTCTCTTGACAGGAGCCGAGGAGTATCAATGAAAGCAACGATAATAGAAATAAGTTTAAGCTTAAATGATTGTTGTTTAACTTTACACAGAGAACTTCAAATAAATCATTTACACTGCACAATGCCCTCACGTCTCTCTTCTGTTACAATAAATAGTAGAAACTCTGGGATGTTGTCGAACATGGACAAAATAATTGAATATAGTCCTTAGTTATGTAAGCGCAAGAAGTGCAAATGCGTACTGCGTTTGAGAATGACTTGAAAGGAATTGTTTACCAATTTTTCTACGGTCGTCTAGGTGTACATGAGGATTCGTCGACGAATTGCTTAGCTATGGCGGCCAATGTGACTCTGAAATCGGGGATTCAAGCGTTCAAACGAATTCCAGTTGGATTGCTAAAGCTAATTATAAGATTCATGTGAAAGGTTGTCTAGAAATGATATAGATTTAAGGCATTTAAGAATTATTGTAGTGATAGAAGCGTAAAATTGAACGTTGAACACTTTATGAAACCTCACTCTATTAGACAGTTGAAGCCGCGTTCTATCTTAGTTTCAATCAATTACATGTGGAGTATTCACATAAGAAAAATAAACCAATGTATCTTTTATTTCGTGCAAGCCGTACCATGCCCAATATGTCAGTATTCAACCCTTTTAAAATATGCCAAAACTCCCGTCTGACAAAACGGATGTTCAAAGTAAAATTGTTTGAGTTTGTACGAGAAAGATCATTAGTTCACGCAGTTCTACGTCAAAGCATTGAGGGTTTTGAATTAACTTCAAAGTCAGTTCTTTACTGATTGCCTGCCGGTAATGGCAAGAAATGAAAGGTATTTAAAATGTTTCATACGAAAAGCCTGAATGTAAACATCAATGTCTTGCTTACCTTGACAAGCCGTATAGTAGCTGTCCTTTGAAATACCTGACAAAGATGATCTCCGGTCCGGACAGAACGATCAAGGATCGAACCACCGTCTGAGCAAAGCCGACTTCAATATGTCCCTCACTGACGGATCGAAGAAATTCCAGTCATTCAAACTCTAAACTAAGAGAAAGCACAAAATGACGGTCTATCTGTCTTGAGGTTTTGTTTGCATTGGTCAATATATCCTTGATATTGTTCTTACAAAAGAATCCACTGTTGATAAATATCTTAATACCCTTAATTAATCCTAAAAAGTTGGCACGTAACAGCTACAATGGATATTTATTCATTTTACTTTTAATTTAATAACAAAGATAAGATCGCCGCTTTGATAAAACAGCAGGACTTTCGCCCCTAAAACAAATGAAATATTTTTAAAATTGTGTGTTTTTTTGGTTAGGTGTAAATTGATTTCCGGTTGGTGAACAGCTAGAGCGTTGAAATTTTCTGTTGGTCATAGCAACGCCAAGGTTAGTGAGAAAACTAAGGGAACTATGCATGTCTGAATGTTTTAAATGGTACTTCACCTTCTTAAGTCTCTTTGGTTTCCAAATACATGTGGATCTCTGAGAGCGACTCGTGGATGTCCAAGCCGTGGGCGCAATGGTTTCTAAACAATGGTGAGCTGTTTTGAAATTGGCTTAAGTTTCCGAGCACAGTATTGCTTTCATGATCCTATAACGACATACAGACTCGTTTCTTTCCAAATCTTTTAGAAAATAACATACCCATGACAACTTTTCCAAGGTAAGATAATTAAATGAGAGGCCCTGCTTTCAGCCAATCAATCATAACCCTCATTTTCAATGAGCCATTTTTCGGAGTTACAATAGATGTTTCAGTGATTGCATAAGTATTTGAAAAAGCTTGCGAAACGTTGATAAGAACCATAAACAAACAAAGTTTATGAACTCTAGAGGTGGAAGAATGAGTTCAGGGAAAAAGTATTTCAATGGCTGGATTATGGATGTATGGACTGTCACAGAATTGTGTCCCCGTTTCACGCACGAATTTTAACGAAATGCACGCTTCACACTGACGCTTTTAGCTGAAACATTTTTTTTGTTCATAAATTCACGAATCACACGGTATTTTAGCTGCTTTTCGCGCTTCACGCAATAATTTTTGCCATTATTGCATAAACCTTTTGCCAGCCTTAAACTACTGTGAGAATTTGCGTGGGATGAGTGACGCGTGGAATTATTTTGAAAACGATATGACTGTTGGATCCAGTTGTGGTGGGAAACTGTGAAGGGAGGAGAGAATGGGCAAACTAAAGGGAAACCTACTCTTTTTCCAATAAGGAGTGCTCCCCCCACCCCCAGCTGTGATCCATGAATGCACATTTATGTTTTTCTCAAGTTTCCGAAACCTCAGCTAATGATCAGAAGTTATGAATTAAACAGCAGAGTGAAGCATTACAGTAATGCAGTAATGAAGCAATGTAGTAAAGCTGCTAGAAATTATTTTTAAATTTGGTTAGTCTGGAGGAATGCATGTTGCAAGGAAGAGGGGATCGGCGAGGTACACCTTTATTGTACAGGTATTTGCTTTGCAGGGCATGGTTTTTGAGCCATTTTGATCTCAATTGGACCTTTCGCTCCCAAAATTCCTTTGGAATATATCAGAGGGTGGTGTAGGCTTTATACGCACACATTAGTTCTTCACTTGGTACAGGTGGAATCCTCTCTCTTGGGGCCCGTTTCTCGAAAGCCCCGGAAACGTTTCGGGCCCACAAAGCCATTTTTAGTTAATTTGTATATAAAACCAGAGAGGTGTTTACGCCTGAAACCTCTCGTATGAGGGGAACCTCTGGTCATATTAAGAATATGTCTATAAAAGAGCTCTGTAATTATGAGGTTTGAGATTTTAATAATAATAATAATAATAATAATAATAATAATAATAATAATAATAATAATAATAATGGTTCGGGACCTAAGCCTTCGAGAAACGGGCCTGGGGTCCACCCGAGCAGAGTGCAGAGAGGATTGGAAACAAGCAGCCGTATGGAGCGGCTACTAAGCCTCTATGACTGTCATGCATTCAAGTAATGGCGGCAAATATGATACAATTTGCCGAGAAAATTTCAGGTTTTTCTCTAGTTTCGCCTCCGCTCTCTGGCTGAAACTTTCGGAGGATTACCAACTTGCGTTGCTCATCCAACCTATCTACTAAAAGATTTGCCAAAGTGTATGTACTTCACGTTTTAATTCGAAAGCTCGCTCAACTGATCTCAACATAATTATTTTCAGCGTTTCGCACATCAATCCGAAGATCTCAAGGTTTCTAGAGATCGTTTCAAGGTAAGGTATACGTTCCATTGTGTGAGCTTTCCGTCTAAAGATTGACATATTCTGTGCAATATTTACGTGGTTAGGTCTTGACGAATGTGTCTTAAGTACATTTAGGAGCAGGGTTAGAAGTCAATAATAAAGTGTATTATCGTTTGTCTCACGATGTAGTTACTTGAGATGTAGATCGCGACGTTTCGACTGCTTACTGCTAGTCTTCTTCAGGCGATAAGGTCGACTGATTGCACGGTATCATTTATATCACAAAGGTCGGCTGTGATTGCACATCTCAAGTGACTACATCGTGAGACAAACGATAATACACTTTATTATTGCATCTACCACGATGAATAACAACAACCTTTTCCTCGACAGGGTTAGAAGTCATTTGGATTCATTCATCATTTGTTCGGCCTTTTAAGTCTTTTAACCAAGCGTCAAACTAACAAATTTCACTCATTCAAACGTTTAGTGCACTCTTTTTTTTTTATAAGAATATATTTTTTAAGAATATCGAACCTGAAATTTTGCGAAATTTTAATAAACCCGAGGCTGAGATTTTGAAAAGAATATAGTTTTGTGTGTCATACGCTATAACTCTAGGAATATTCACAAGAATATTTTAAGCCTAAAATCGGCAGAAAAATAAGAATATTCAACCTTGGCCGAAAAAAAAACAATATTCGTGTGTAAAAAAAAAGAGTGTATCTTAAGTTCTGGACAGTTAGTAACGGTGAATGCAGCGTGACCTTTGCCGGCACAAAAATCGTGCGGAAAGCGTGACTAAAGCGAGCGAAGGTTGAAAAAGCGTGACCTTAGCGAAAATGCAGCCCACAGGGTGGTGGAAGGGGGCCTTCTCTAAGGGAGTGGCAGCTTTTAAGAATTTAGTAATCTGCTCTCTTTTTGTGAAGCAGTATTTACATCACTGTGCTTGGATAGATTGATTTTAAGGAACGTTTGTTTCACTTCCGACACTGACTCATGCTGATTTGTTGTTGTCTTCGATTATTGGGGGTTTCTATGAGGAGAAAGCTTGGAAGCAAAATGATTAATTCATTATTTGATTTTATTTAAACTTGACAAAAAATACCAAGTGTGTTGTTATGTACAAGGTTAGTCCTGGTTGTTGACAGTCAATAATAACAATATCATTTAATTCCCCTTAAAATATCAACAATCAACATTGGCCTTCAGGCATGCAGGATTTACCATAGGAAACATTTACTATAGGGAATGAATTGATTGCTGTAGAAAAGAAGACTTTTCTTTCAGTCATTGCCCCAGGGATCCTTGGGTTTTTCTCAGGGGGCGGGGGAGATGTTGATCAAGGCTCAAACAAATCTCTACCTAGATTTCAGTTGTCGAGTAGTGTTTCGTTTCATTGCACAGTCTATATCCCTAAATGATATAAGTTGTTTTGGAGGTGTGAAACTAATCACGGCTTTTTATGAAATTTCCAGTTCATCTTGTTCTGCGTCCGAGTGAACCCTGTGATGTCCTTTTAAACCGGAAAAACAAGCGAACGATTTGCTGCACCTCTTACAGTGATAGGGCCTGTCACCCGTGTGAGTTCTTGTGTGACTTCGTAGCGTTACCGCCTGCGTGAAGCTCTTGTTACAATGGTGGCACTTAAATGGCTTTTCTCCGGTGTGAATTCGCGTGTGTGTCCGCAAGTTCGAGTATTGGGTGAACGCTTTGTTGCAAAACTGACAACGAAACGGTCGATCTCCTGTATGAGTCCTGATGTGGTCCCGAAGGTGTGAAGATTTTCCGAAGGACTTCTCGCAGTGCATGCATTGAAATCGCTTCTGCTTCTGTCTCCTTTGTTCCTCTTGCGATGACGTCAGGGAGGCCGAGGAAGGCGGAAGTGAAAGGGCAAACGGAAAAGCGGCTGGACTGTCCGTGGATTCATTCTGCTTATTCAGCAAAGGAGAGCGTCTTTCTTCCCTGAGCCCGCACACCATATCATGCGGTTTTATCTGGGACAGATGATGCTCGTAAAGGCGGTCGGGATACATGGTAGTGACGCACAGTTGACAGTTGCAGCGTCGGCCATCTGGAAGGTGAGCAAAGTTTAATTTTTAATATTCCACCGGGATACATTTCATCAATTAAAGCCCCAATAAAAACTCACTGCGGGAGCCTGGCAAATAGATTTGTAACACAATAACCAGTGCTTAGCATTTGAATCAACGTATTGTATCAATGTTAATACAACTTTAATGATTTTATTATTGTCAGTGATTTGCAGTGGGAATCGATGTTTGATATTAATTTCCTGCTGAAAATTACAGTAAAAATCTAATTTTGAAGACAGCGCTTTCCGCTTTGAATTTAAGCTAATTGATTTCTTTTCCGAGAAAATAACAGTGTTTCGTTCGCCCCAATCTTGAAAAGTTGTAGATTGAACTTTAATGATTAAGTTAACGCTGTTCAAAGCAAACTTTTGCAACAGCTTTATTCTACGTTTTGTTCTCATTTCTTAAAATAAGATTTCTAATGTATTTTTAAAGAGTATATTGTAAAATAAGGACTTTTTTAGGAAAAATATATGCAGATGTTGTTCCAGTGTTGTTTTGTGTTCCTTTCTTCTTGGCACCTGTTTTCTTTTCGAAAACAAAAGACAGCATGCGTACATTTCAAATTGATGAAAGAAAGAGACTTTTGTATTTGTGTTTGAAACTGAGAATTTCAGATTCTCAACTATTGGAAAAAATCGCAGTAAAGCGTGGGGAGTCATCTTTTATCCACACGGCTCGCAAAACAGACATTTTCCAAGACAAAAATTTTAGCCGTAAATCTGTGACAAAGTTAATGTCAATGGGAAATTAACGTCTATTAAACAAAGGTTTTGAAACCGTGTTAACTTCTTCACTTCTCTCTTCCTCTTTCCTTGTTTGACAAAGTTTAAAACAGAGACTAAGTTTTTAATTTTGTTATCTAAAGGTTACTCGTAAAAAATATTAAGAGCAAACTTAATACCTGCGAAAACTGAAATTTCATAACTGCGCATTTTTGCCGCACCTTTCTCCAATTAACGGAATCAAATTGTCGTTTCCTTACATCCGTTGAGCTTTTCAAATATTGGTCTTAATTAATCAAGATGCCAAAATCTAGAGCAAAAGATACAAGTTTTCGCCAGTCCTTTTTAGAAGGTTTGAAGGATAATGTTAGCATACTAGAGAAATCGAATCGCGACATGGTTGTACCATAGGCCACTTTACTGAAACAATGCCGCTGCCGAATTTTTGAACAAAACTTTTAAAATGGTATTTTTTCAAGTATTCTACGTCCAAACACAAATTAAGTAGTGCAAAAAATGGAAATTTTGGTCAGGTGTTTCATTTCATTTAACTAGCGAAACAATATTTTAAACCTATGACAAAATATATCACATTTTTCAAAGGAAAGGTGACCAAGGCCGAAGATAAGAAAAAAAAGCTATTAAAAAATGAAAAGAGAAACCAATGTCAAGTTATAATATAGATGAATAAAAGCCTTTTGAAAAAATATTTTTCTTCATCATAAAGAGAGAGTGCATTTTTCTAAAATTAAAATTGCGGACAGCATTAGTATTGTAGTTTGTCGTAATGTTCTGGTGTAAAATGGAACAATTTCCCGTCATACATCAAGAACAGTAGAAGAAATCTATTTTTATGTAAAAGTAAGCGTAATCTTACATTCCTTTTATAGCGTGAAAAGTAAAGTATATTTACATGTACTGTACACCATTATCCCTAAACTGTTGAAACATGTTTGTACGTCGAAACAAAAACGAATTGCAGTATTTTTTCGAATGTCTGCGCTGTTGAGATTGTTTATCTGAAGTGAAAGCTTAAATGCAAAGGATTCTTACCTGTGTAAAAGATTGGTAGTCTCTTTACTCCCTCCGCGTAGCACGGAGAGCTTTCGTGTTCAGAGAGATGTCGAAAACGAAGCCATTCGTTGCGAAGTAAAGCGGAGTTTTCGGATAAGAGCGCCACTGACGACGGTGCTGTGCTTCGAGACTGGAAAAGAACAAAATTATACCAGTGTTAAACAAGAATAACTAGAATTAGTTTAAGACATTAGTGTCATCTGTCTAAGATTTTTCATTGCGGAGACAGCGATCAGACTTTTGTATCAATAGTGATTCACCTACACGCCAAACTATAAATTGAACCTTTTTGGTGTCTAAAACTGAAAGACTATTTTAATTGAGCTGTTGTTTCAAACATTTCCTATACGTCTTGGTTATCTTAATAATTGGTGTTAGAGAGAAGAAGCATTATGGTTTTTTTATCACTCAAGTTTGTAGGTACAGAAATAAAATCAAAATGTTGATTCAATCTCACTTAAATTTAACGTAGGACTAGTTTCAGAAAATATCTGGAGACGTAACTTCAACACTCGTTTCAGTGTATTTTGGTTTAAATAGGGAGAAAAGGGACAAAAAGAATATTTCATTTACCCCCATTTTATTTCCTCGAAATTTTTGATCATCTTTGATCAACTCGAATCCTTCACTGCAAATGTATCGGCCGAAGGTTAAAGAGTTATATTACTCAGGTAGCCTTTTGATTCGGTTCTCTTGAGATGATTAAAGTAAGTTATAAAAGGAAATAACATTTATTTCTTGCTTTTTTATATATACTTTAAAAGGGAGAGAAATGCGGGCAAATTACATGTGTTTGATACTAGACACAACGAGGGAGATTGAGTGAAATGTAATTTTCTCACGAAAGCTACACAAAAACATTTTCACACTTTGCTCCTTGTTCGATTGTTTCGCTGTCAGGGTTAAATTTCACGGAAAATTACACTCTTTGTGAAAAACCAAAATCAAATCCACACGATTCTTATTCAAGCCAGAAAAAAGTTTTGTTTTCTCCGTGTGGAGCGATAATATAAATTAAAAAGAAAGAAATACAAAGTGTGCGAAACATTGCAGCTGCCCGAAAATTTGATCTTATTTGTCGACATATTATATTGAAGCAAATTTAATTATTTTTATGTGCTATTCGTACGTGTCGCCATATTCAGTTTGCCAATTGAGCCACTTGTAAACGGAAACTGTCTGTTTTCTTCAAGATTCAAATTAGTGAATACTTATTTAAATTTTTGTGATATTTCGTTTACCCAAGATGATACTCTTTCTATAATTTTCGGGTTTGTTTTGTATGACTGGGAAAGACACCAAGAGCAGGATTCCAGGCGTAACTGCAATTTGATAAATAGTCAAAACTGCAAATTTAAATACTAATCTTTAAATAGAGTTTCCTTTCAGAACGAACAAACTGTCATTGTCTTTGCCCATCAGAATTTCAATTCTGTTTACGTTGCCTCGACGAAAGTTAAGTTTTAATTACTGACGTGGAAATTAAGTTCTTATTATTTTTGTCCGGAGGGCTAACTTTCTAAGACGGTTCGCTTAATTCCTAATGATATCACAGCGCTATTTTATTTTACGTCGAGTAAGCTGGAAATTTTAAGAAAACTTTAATGTTATTTGCCGTTGAAAGTCCGTTGTGGGTAGTAACATTTTGTAGACAAACCAACTTAAACAGGTGCTTTTTTTGAAAACAACATGACGTCCGCGCCAGAAGAGATAATTCAATTCTTTTATTTCGCGGGGTCGATTTATTTCACGAGACTGTAAAAAATTACAGCGAAATTTTTATTTGCCTTTGTCAGTATAATTTAGCATTCTTCCAAGCAGGTAAAGTTAAATTCTTTTTAGTTAATGCAATAGACTATTTTTGGCAGCAAATGGGTTCACTGCCTACAGACAAATTTATTTTTCCTGCTCGCGAATTTATTTTTAATATGTTTTGGTTTTCTTCAAAAATAAATGGCCTTCTTTGAATTTGTTAACGGTCCACCACCAAACATCAAGTTCAAATCTTAACTGTAAAATTGTTCTTCAAGAAACCACACGAAACAAAAAGAGCTTAAGAAAAACTTTAGCCTCATGCTGGGAAGCAACGCCCTTGCAGTTCTGAAAATAACAACATATTGCATTTTAATCGGTTGGTTGTTTTATCTCTAGGGAAGAGACTGTGAAAACCAATTTTCTCCAAATGAAACTTTAACTCGCTCCCATTTTATTCCGGTGAGACGGGGCGGTTTAGTTAGATGAAAATAAAATTTCCATTTTTTTTCGTTCAACGAGGTTTGATTATTTTCAAATGAGACTCCACATGTGTGAAAGAAATATTGTAAAACTACATGGCTTGGAAAATGAAACGTCTTCCGTTTTGCCGCGGTACTCAAGAACGGTAGCTTGCCGCACGTAGCCTGGGTAATTCCTTACCACACCCTTAAAACTAAGATACGACTGACAGCAGAAAACAACAAACCTGGTGAAGTGAACAGCGCTCATCGCAATTCGCTGGAACCTCGACAACTTGGTAAAGTTCCCCACCCAACGGCGCGACCAGGGTGCCATTAGGAAGTCGCCAAGTCGAGCAGCTTCGTAAGACGTTCTGCGCGTCATGGCAGCTCAGAAATTTACAGCCTGGCGGTAGATATTGCGGAAGGCTTGGCAGGCCGTGAGATACGGGCGAATATTGATAGGTCATGCTAATCGCTTATTACCCTGGGAAGTAAGAAACCAAAATTAGAAGAAAGGACACATTATTTACGTCTTGAATGTGGTGAGCATTTTCTCGTGCACAAGACTGGAAAGTAAAACTTAAAGCTCGACATGTGTTGATTTTTATAGACAGACAGCGCTCATTTTAGTGTTATGGGATTCTTTTTAAAGGTTCATGTCTCGTCTTCCGTCTTCTCATACAGCGAAAACGTAAATTTAAACTACAAAATTACACGTATTTTATGACCGGATACCACGCTTTCGCTCAAAAACCGTTTAGAATTAATGCTGCAATGTTTAATCATGAATTCGGGCTGAAAGCGACTAGATGGAGCAATTAGTTAGTTACCGGCTGAAAGCGAAATGGCAAATTAAAATCTCTCAAAATGGCTAGAGTAAACGACCTACACCAAAATTACTCAGCTAAAACATCTTCCGTCTCATGCAGGTTTGGCACAACTAATACTAAAATCGCTAGGATTTACGCGTCGAAGTTGTCGACAAGAAAGAAGTATTACATCTGCTTGAAAAACATGTAGGCTAGGTAAACCGCTTTAGTTGAGCAAACAGATAGGAAGTTGGAATAGTAGAGTTCCCTTGGTGCTTGGTATGGCTATCGCAAACAAGATATCGAGAAATAGGCCGTTCTAATGATAAACGCAATAAACCGTGTACATTTTTTTGTACAACGGAGATTGTTACTGGGGGAAATGATAACACGAGCTATTTCGTCTAAGAATTCACTTCAGTAGGAACGTGTTGCCTTTGAACGCGTTGTAAATTGACGCGTAAAGAATTCTTTTCGAATGTTATAAAAACGTCTAGTTTCGCTACCGTTTTAAGAATTTAGAAATCGGAACAGCAGTAAAAGGCTAGAAAAAGATAAAAGTGTCTTGACACCTCTGAAATAAAACCTATTGCGATGAGATAAAGCGAGATAAAAATCAAAATTCTTGTACTGTTACTTAAAAAAACAAAAATCAACTAAAAAGAAAATGAGCAAAAACAGTGAAGTATAAAGTACCTGGTATGATATTCGGACTGTACAGAACGTAAACTCAATGGAACTTTTTACACCGGTCTTGGTCGTTTTCTGTTTCCAAGCTAGAAGTTAAGATCTCTTAAAACCCATTACATACCGAATGAACACAAAAAATGGAAGCGAAAATTGCCACAGCTGTAGGCCTATTATTTGTACGATTTGATCGTCACAGGCTCATGAACGATTTGCCAATAAATTACTCAATTGTTCTACCAGCGATTAATAATTGATCGCCGTCGATACGCTGAGCTAATTCGTTTTTCGACCCTTAAAGCTTAAGCATGTGACATGGAGTTTAGCTTGTCAATTGGATATAAATTATGTTGATTTCATTATAACCCGGCGCTCTGTTTGTGTATCTCTGTTTGAAGGCTCCACTTCCGCTCGATTTGGCGGCCATTTCCTCCATGAGAAGAAACTTCTCAACACAGGTGTTGCCTTGCTGCACATTGACAAAAGTTATAGAAACTTTTTTCAATATTATTTAATTTTCGTTGATGACTTATTTGTGGTCTCATAATAGAAGGTGAAAAGTCTTTTTTTCTCTTAGAATCTCACTGAGTTCTTCGGAAGCCCAGTCGAAGTTGGAAATTAATATCGAAGTCGACAGCGACGAATTCGGCCGAGAAAAGCGTAATGTACTAATGTGGACAATACAACATTTGTTCGTTACTACCATTTCAAGTTCTCTTTATGTTCACCCCACTTGAGAAGTGAAAGCGTTATTGTGGCTCGAATTTCTCTTATTAAACAAAATCTTGCTCTTCAAAATTGCGGTTAAATCTGATTTATTCAAGCTATTGAGAAATAACTTGTTAGTTGGCGCTCTGTTGTCCCGTTATACCTGGCAGAATTTTGTTTTGTAAACAGCACGTTGTTTGTGAAAAAAGAGTAGAAATTTTGCAAAGTTATCCACATTACGGATGATTTTCGTCAAAATAACTTCCCTGCAGTTGAGTGAGAAATGAAATCTTTGAATTTTGAATGTTTATTTGCAGGTGCAAGTTTAATCATCCGTCGCAAGACTTTAAATTACTCTTAAATACTGTGGCTCGAGCTATTGAGTTATTTTGTTTCTTACTTTTGACTGTTCCATGCCATAAATACTCATCCCGCCCCCAGATCACAATACCTGCAAACTTAATGGTTGGCAAAGTTTACAGCGCTATTTTTCTCGCTCGGAACAGAAAATAGATGCTTGGAAATGGAAATGGCAATTGTGTTTGTGTTTGTGAGGTCGTACGTCACCGCTTAGTTGTAAACGGACCGAGTGGCGTCAGGTTGGTGGAGAGTAAAGGAGATGGAAAAGATGAAAATAAAAAGAGCGCATCTGCGAAAGCAATTTTTCACAATTTATGAGTGTGGCACAGTAACAAAACAACACCTTAAATTGCCATTGTTTTGCGGAAGTCAAAATTACGATATTATGATTTGGACACATGAGGGGAGAAATAAGGGTGGTGTTTGGTGAGATCCAAACTGAATCAACGTTTGAATCGTTTCAGAGAATGCCCTTTACTGTGCGCACTTGTCTATCATATTGACCGACATAAAGATCAAAGATCGAGTACGAACTGACTCTTGCTTAAAGATCTGAAGTTTGCCAAGCGTTCAAATTGATTTTATATGCCCTGGGAAAAAGACAGATGCGAAGCATATGCCTAAGAAAAGCCTAATTAAAATGATTTATAACAACTATTTTTCGTGTTTAACCGGTATAAAAGATAATTTCATCATGAACAAACATTATTTTACTCTTCGCTGTGTTCGCTCTAGCACAATAAATGCTTTATTGGCTTAAATTTTTTCTCGCCCTTATGCTAATTTCAGACAGAAGTCGCCGCGGTATAGATTACTAAATAACCTGTAAATCCTACAATGGATTCGCCAGGATTTCAATTACGCACTTCTGAAAGCTGTGAGAACATATTAGAGTTCGAATGGGCAAAGTCGCTAATTTCAAACGAAGGCCGCTAATTTCAAACAAAATATACAAGTTAATAAGAAGGTGTTTCGACACGCTGCTGTCGGAAAAGTACCTATTTTTATTTCGCAAGTGCATTGGCTTTGAAAGTATAATTGTGAAGCACTTAGCTTTTTCCGGTTGAGAATAAACGCTCTTTAGAAAGCATGGTTTTACTTTAAAAGAACAATTTTCCAAGGATTCCATGACTCTCGTGTTTTGGAGAGGGTTATACTGTTTTCTGAAATTTGGTATAGTCCTAGTTTGAGAGGTTAAGGAAATAATGAAAGCTACTCTTATCATAGCCAAAGTTGACAATTAAGTGTAAATCTGTTTATTCGGGGGCACCAGTCTTCACGTTAAATTTGTTTCCTGATAGGTGAATATCATATGCGTTTGTAATATCTCATAGGTGATAACACTTTCCCGCTTGACAAAGCTGAGAATCGATATGTGAATCGAAATATAGTGCAACCTTTTATTTGGTTTTTTTGTAATATTTAATTTAATAAGTTCCAGTTAAAGAGATTCTATCTAGCGAACTTGGCGAGCAGGCTGTTCAATATCAGAAATAAACTTACTTTGACAGTACATTATACACTAGAAAAAAAGGTTACAGTTATTCAGAATCAATTACTGAGAAAACCCGTTTTCAACAAATGCACTTGAAACGAAAATCTCGACAACTTCAAACAGCGAATTACTTATCGATTATTCCATTTATTCTCCATTTCACAAGTAATTCGCCTTCGTCTAAGCCATACACGTGCGTAACCTCAGATTGAATTTACAGCCAATACAATGAACTTTTTCGCTTCAGTTTTGTGCTCAAAATCCCCGCTTAAGAAAGCATCATTCATTAGACAGTAGCATAGGAAAAGCCAAGGAAATTAGTGTCACTTAATCTCTAGGCCCACACTTACAGCGCACAATTCTCTTTAAATTCTGTTTACTTTGTAATCAGATGTCATTATAGTAAGGGAAATATTGAGGGATTTTAAAAAACATTACCAGGAGTTATTTCCTTTGCTTGGCCGTGTAAAGCAAACAATGCCAGACTTAAATTTGATTTTCTTCTTCGCTGATTGCACGTTGTGAATTCTCACGTGAATTGACTTAAACTGAGAAGCTCACAACCATAAAAAAACACTGCAAGCATAGTCGATTAATTAATTGTTTTCTCTCGTTGGCCAACTGACCGACGGCCGAATCAACAAAGCTTGATAACTCTAGTAATAGGACCAGTAACTTCAGAGAGGTTCCCTTCGTGCTTGAAAGAAGGGAGAGGTTTTAGCTTTCGCAAAACAAAATCAGGAAAAAAAATTCTGTAAGGAACTTTTTTTCTCTCGGCCTGAGACAGTGCACTCGCCCAGTTACCATCTGGAAAACAGATGCTATGAAGAAAATAGAGCCGCGCTAGGCTTGCAGCGTGTTTTCTTCACATTGCTCCTTTCGAGAATTATCACCATTGTGTTACACTGCTGTTAAAATGGGTTTGTTGCTAAGTGTGGTTTATTCCGGGCAGAACTCATATTTTCAGCCATTTGATTTTGAATCAGTAAAGCTGTCTTCACGACGAAAGTGATGCTGATAATTAGGTGAAAAGTTGCATGTGGATATAAAGTTCCCCAATTGTGTTTTGATGGGGTCTTTTGATTACCGTCATTGCTTCAGTATATCAAGTCAAGTCGAGTCTTTTTTTTTTGGATAATTGGAATGCAACCAACACCATCTCCCGCTTAAAACGAAAAAAATTGCTCTATCAAATAGCACAGTAACTACTAGAAATACAAAATAAAAGACTGGTTTTGTGATCCCCAGAATATTAATATCTTCGAGAGTGAAGGACTTCTACAATTAATCGTAGTCCTGTGCGACAGACTAGAATTAAACTGATTTTTTGAAAATTTGATAAATGAAATTGTGTACATTTGACTTGGGGGACTCTCTCCTGAAACCAACCGAGTGGTTCCCAATTATGTTTGACAGAAAAAAAGTTCTTTTATGTAGTTGCCGGCCAACCAAGCGTTAAATTTCCTTTATAGTAAGCCATAAATTCGTTTTCACTCTGTTTACCTCATGTAAGAGAGTATATTGTTTCCGTGTATTTGGCAGAACTTCAGTGAAGATTTCTTTTGTAAAAAAGAGTTTGTTAGCCTATGAAGAGATAGGTGAAGGCAACTATTGTGCAACAGACATCTTTTAACCAGCTTTGTTATAGACGAGCGTTCACACAGTAATTTCAAGAAAGCTCAGGCTCGCACCACAGTAGCAAGATATTGTTATCGTTTGCTGATTCTTCACAGTCAGCCAGGCGCCGCTTTCCAGATATAATAATTAGGACTTGTTTCCAAACCTCTGTCTCCTAAAAATTTTTTGTTAAGCCTAGTAACTAATGACGGAATTGATTGCATCAAGAGAAGATCAAGGCTGATCTTGATTATATGGAATGAACCCTTTCAGACCCTTGAAATAGTTTATTCTTCCAACTGATAGCCATAGGTTCCTCAGAATGTTAGTTTTTAAGAGTTTGGTGATAAATCATGACGACATGGTCAATTTACAGTGTTTAAATGTAGCTATAATCAAGACACCCTATGGTTGATGGGATTCTGTGTTTCAGTTCTGATGCGGAAATTGAGTGTTTTGGTCGTTCTGTTGTTTTCAAGTCGTTTGTCTTTGGACGATTGGGATGCAACGCCGGCGATTGCATTAAAGATGGAATCCGCTCAAAGTTTGAGCAATAAGTGCAAAAGTTATTTACTAAAAATCTACACACAGCACGGTAACTTTTTGAGTAATATTTAAAACATCTCACTTTAATTAATTTCTCTAAGTGACCCTGCGATTAAATTCTCTAACATTCTCGAAAAAGTTAATGTCAAACC
>Ga0126339_10000977_pt1 | contig 17995 bp, 22 predicted proteins | sample OrbTmetagenome_2_FD_92532 | JGI IMG/M metagenome (GOLD analysis project Ga0126339, IMG submission 92532) | Coral microbial communities from Petempiche,Puerto Morelos, Mexico - Orbicella T R C metagenome | ecosystem: Host-associated > Invertebrates > Cnidaria > Coral | place: Petempiche,Puerto...
CTCGTAGCTCAGTGGATAGAGCGCCCGCCCGGTGTTCGGTAGGTCATGGGTTCGATTCCTGTCGGGGACTCAGAATTTTTCTTTGTCCCACGCTCGTGTCATGTTGATTAATTCACCTTCACAGAAGTATAATTGGCCTCAAAAGACTTGTAAACCCCTCGAAAATATATTTCCAGGTTCAAACTGGAGTGTTATTGTGATGCGAATTGAGCAAAGCGAAGTTTATGCTAAGGTATAAGTCACTAAATTTTGCGTGTTTTTGACCAGACGTGGGGCCGTAACGAATTTGTGATTTTTTGGCGGGTTTAAAAAAATGCTTCAGGAAAAAAATCCCACTACGTTTCTATGTTTACCATAGGCTATTTCTGAGAGGAATATGAAAAATTTTGATTTTTCATTATGTGCCACGACTGGCGCTACGTTAGTGGACATTCCCTCTTAAAGCCAGTTATATTAATTAAAGCTAAAGATTGGTTGAATTTTTGGCTCTTTAGTGTAATATTCGAGGAGAAGTCAGTGGCTTTCAAAAACTGCAAAAGCGTAGCAAAAGCGTAGCAAAAGCGTAGCAAAAGCGTAGCAAAAGCGTAGCAAAAGCGCTAATGAGCTCATACATTCTCTAAAAAAGGTTGAGTTTTTAAACCCGCGTCGCACTACCCTGCGAGCAGTTGGTTTCTCCTACGCCGAACGAGAGAAAAACCACTACGAGCAACCGTCTGCTTTTCTATCGAGCATGCGCGAGTTCGTCACGCTCCACGTGACGCATTTGATGTCAGTTTCATTTGTCAATTTTTCGCTGGAAGTGTTTGTACAAAAGAATGCAAATTTCTCGTCGAAAGCGCTGACGAAAGAACGATCCAGACCGTTGTCGAAGAATTATCCAGTGTTATCTCAACTTAATGCTTTCTTGCCCTCTCTCGTGCGGGATTACTGAGCTCGTTGAACACAACACTCCAAACAACAATTCAGAAGAAGATTCAACAGAAGAAGAATTCGAAACAATATACGAGTTTAACTGTGGTAATACGATCGAAGGCAGGTTTGTAAAAGCTCCTTCAAGCGACTGGACGTCATCAACATCAACAACAGAAGTGCACTCAAAGCAATAGAGGAAGAACTTCCAGCGATGTACAGCATTGTCTCGAAGAATTATGAAACGTCTTTCAACATCGTAACCAGAATGTCGCAGTGAACTTGGACTTTGATCGCTGCACGTCGGGCTCGCTCAAACGCAGCAGTTGTGTTGGTGAGCGCATGCGTACAAGCCTAAACCAGCTTTTAAACTAGTTTTACCAGTTCAAAGTTAATTTATTCGTCCATGGCGCTGGACGGCGGTTAACTCAAAGGAACGAACGGTTGCTCGCAGTGGTTTCTCTCTCGTTCGGCGTAGGAGAAACCAACTGCTCGCAGGGTAGCGTCGCACAAAAAGTATTCAACACATTGGGCTCAAATTCCTCGGGACAGTCAATAGTGCTGTGCCACTTCAATATTCAGAACTAATGTTTTTGTAGCTCCATCAGACACTGTATCGCTTATGCTAATTAATAAGGAAAATATTGAGAACAAAGAGTTGACTATCGACTTAAACCTGGTAGCGATTTTGGAACTGAAGATGACTTTCGAACATTAACCCTTTGTCAGAGTACCCTACAAAACGTTCCCGGGGTACTCCAATATATAAGCTGTATGGTTATGTGCCCTTGTGAAGGGTATGGTTGGGATAGGGTAATGAAATCAGTCAGTTTTGGTCTAGAATAGGGTATAATTTATCGTAAGAGTGGCCAGTGTAGAAATAATTTAGCCTAGAACAGGGTTCTCTACCCGAGATTCTATAGTAGAAATTGAAACTCCAAAGTAACTTGGTGAGATAATTAAAATAATGGTTTAGTTTGCGTATGTTGGACTACGAAAATGATAAAGTTTCTGCATGCAAAATAGCTAGTCTGGGATAGGGTAGGGGTTTTTAGGGGTTTTTGGTGCCTAGTCTAGAGTAGGACTGCAAAATCACACCCCTGCCCAATGATTTGCAGAATAACCCAGGTCAACGGGAAAACGTTATGCTCAGACAAAGAGGTAACTAATACAGAACGTTAGGTTTCCAAATTCACAAAGGTGGATTATTTACCGTTATCAGTTTAAAGTGCCACTAACCCCCAAATTTTTTTTTTCCCTAATATAAATTTCCTTTTTCTCCTTATCACCACTGCGAAAAAATTATCGTTGTAGCTATTTTCGTCAATTTTCTATGAATTTTTAAAGTTTGTAAGTTTGCCTACTCCATGTTCACGACCGAGGAATAGCGGAGAATGGGACGAATTGGCTTCTGACGTCACTTCGGGAATAACAATATTTTGTTTCTGAGAAGAATGTATGCGAACATGTGATAGTGTGTGTCAAAATCGTTGCAGAATGCAAAGAAGATATGTTGTTGGAGGCTGTAACAATACAGGATGCGTAGAATAGAGTTTTCCTCTTCATTCAATACCTCTATCTCGATGAAACTCTACCAGAAACGAGAAAAAGACCAAAGAAGTGGGCTGATCTGTGCGAAGCTAAAGCCGGGAAGCCATGGAGAATTTGTTCGATCTCGGGTTCGCCGCTACTGTAAAAACCTAGAGATTTTCATGTCCCGTTTATTCTTCTCTATCTCTAGTGGAAAGCTTGAAGTTGTCAAGGTACTGCATAAGACACGAACTTGGGATAAGCTCGAAGCCATCTGACTATTTCGAGCGCAAACGATCCTCCGAGTCCCAGACGAAACTATAGGTGAGGAAATTACACGGTAAATTAAACGCATCGCGTTTTTGTACTCGAAATAGAGACTTGTCTAAACGGATTGTAAACGAAACCTACGTTCTACAACGACGCGAAGAAGATTGTGAGGCTTCGAACTAGTAAACTAGCTATTTGTGGATTTTAATAAAAACACACGCACGCCGGAGGTCACCTGTAATCTGGCCGTGTTTCTCAATGGCCATTCCGAATACAGAATTGTTTTGTTCTTTGCATTGAGCTTCGTCTTTGAGGAACGAAATATATCTAAATTACAAACTTAGAATGGATCAAGCATTTATAAATATATGAGGAAAGTGAAACAAACGATTAAGATTCGACTCTATAGCTACCGACGGAGATTGTCGTGCTGAAAGAAGAGTGCGCTTGTCAGTCAACCGAAACGCAAACTAATAAGTCGAGGACCCCCAGGTTATTGGCGTGCGTAAAATGGACATTTCATTCAAAATAAGAGTGAAGTAGAAATGTATTCATTTAACTGAAAGTATACTGAACCTCTTTTCAAGATCTTGTCGAAGGATTTCCATAATTTCTGTAACGCCTACTCAGTCGTTTTGATTGCGTGACGCATCCCGTCATGCTTTAGTTTAGATACGGGACCTTTATTTGACTTCTCCACGTGGGAAGGAGAACGTTTTGAAACGCCACCTAGTGTTTTTGTAGCCCTGGTTTAGTTTTAGCTTCACCCGAAGCCACTTATGAGTACGGTTCATTACAGTCTTTGACAGTCCTGAACCCTGATGATTTGTAAGCCTTCGTCACAACATCGTTGCTGAATAAACGGATTGGATTGTTAGACGTATGACTCGTACTACTGCGTTCTCGCGCCCCATTTCACACCGAAAGGCGGGCGCTACAATTTCACTAGTACGATATATGCAAATTTGCGCAGCCTGTGTTCGTACACAGTAATTGACGATGCATATAACTACGGTCGGTCGACCACAACGAAGGGAAGAGTTACCTCACCTTCGAATATTGTTTGCCGACATCTCTGCTTATCTCTAGCTCGATCTTATGTTAAAACTATTTTCGATCATTGATCTGGAGAAGTAGGCAGGAATGGAGTACGACTGCATCGCATTTTAACTTATATTTCGGGGAAAATAAATGTTTGAATGTAAAAATGTTTTGACACTCCGAAATTTGCACGTTCCGTATAGTCAAATTACCACTCTTTGTGTTCATTGAGATCTTTATAACTCTTTAAGAGCTGTAAGCTAACTCTTCAGTCATTATTTGTACCTTTATAACCCAAATGGACAGACAAATTGTCGATCTCGGCCTAAATATAATTATACAACGCGGCGATCGCGACTGGCGACCCGCACTTCGAAATGAAAAAAAAAATATGTACATCGCAGCCGTCCAAATCGTAGCTAGACTCCTAATTGTAATTCTAGATGATGCAGTTCTTTCAGTTAAAGGTCTTGTCCAGTTTTGATAAAATATGAATCACAAATAACCCGAAAATGTTTTGACAGCCCTCGAAGCTCAGTCAAAAGTGTCTCGAGTGTTTTAGCCCAGTTCCCGAAGGGACGTCACTAGAAGCCCGACCCAGATCCCACTTTGCGCGGTCGTGAACATAGAAATTCCATGTTTAAACGCCTGTAGAAACGCAGGGATTTTATAAATCGAAATATTTTTTCGCTGAAGTAATCGGGGAAACTAGTAGATTTTATTAATGGAAAAAAGTCTTTTGGGGTTAGTGGTACTTTAACCTTTGTTAGGTCTCTTGTGTATTTTCCATTAACGGTCAAAAGCAGTACTAGCAAATCTATGGAATGTGAAGTAAGGCAGACTAATAAATGAAAGAAAAGGAAAAGGTCGTCTTTAAAGGAGCTCAGTGACGGTATTTTGAGTTATTTTGACCACGTAAAAAAATTACCTTTAAATTGAAGGAAACCTGAAAATAATCGTTAACTAAGATAGAAAAAACACTGCAGTGATAAACAATAAACCTTGAAGGAACAAGGATCGTAAAGGATGGAGAAGATTGCACACGGATTACAAACGACGAACTTGAAAAATTCCGGCTAAACTTTTCAAAATGCACAAATCGTGACGTAGCTCCTTTAAGAATTGGTTATCGTTCAATTTTTGAGATGGATATGTTTTACTGTAAGCAATTTTATGACTTGCTGACTTAATGTGCTGCAATGTCCCATTGCAATTTTGTAAGTGTTGCTGTGTGGTTAGGCTCTATGTCCATCATTTAAAAAAGAAGGTTGAGTTTCCTGTTGTTATTATTTTTGATCAACTAGGATCACCAACGAAATGTTCAGATGATAGGCGTTGTAAGTCTAAACAAGGAAAGTGTGTCGCTGGATTCTGCCGTTGTGTTGGAATGTACGCTGGCGACGGAATGTACTGCAGAAGTAAGAATTGTGTAATTAGAGTACAATGTAGAGCAAGATTTGTATTATCAGTTGTGTAGGCAGAGCATCTGTAGTAGTTGTTGTTGTGTGTAATCGTAGTGTTAGTAGTAATCGTAGTGTAAGTAACGGTCGTATTGTAAGTAATGTCAGTAGTGGCGTAAGTGATATTAGTATTGTAAGTAATGTAAGTATTGTAGGTAATGTTAGTATTGTAAGAAGTCTTAGTAGTGTAAAAAAAAAAAAGAATTGAAGCATTTATGGAAATGGTGGGACTAGACGCGTGAACAGAAAATTAGCCGTATTTTTTGGCTGTTACTCGGTAGCAAGTTTTTTTTTTTCCGATTTTTTTTTTTTTTTTTTTTTCACAAGTAGAACCAAGGTTAAAAAAACTACTAAGGCTGAAAATGATTTAGTACTGCTTAACTTTAGCGTTTTACTGTTTACCGTTAGCGTTTTTTGGCATAAGTTTATTGAGCTCACTCGGCAGTGTGATTCTCATTCCGTTCTTGGCCTGCTAAATTTGTGTTTTGTCTTAATGGTACTGGAGACAAATATGCAAATGCATTTGATTTTCAAGTTCCTGGTGGCGATCGTCGATAGACCAGAATTCGCTTTTAACTTGCACCTAAGGAACTTATTTCCTCGGCTGGTGCCGAGAAAATAGAAATAATAATGCACCAACCAGTGAGCGTAAATACAGCGTCCATGACGATAAATTTTAACACCTAATTTTGCTTTCAACCCATGATATTAGCCGGCCTCTTTAACTAGATGGGGGAAACCATCATGGTCTCTAATGGCTTTGGCTGATACCGGAGAGATTGAGTCGTGACAAGGTTAATTAAACTTGGTTATGTTCGCGAACAGTGCAGCGATTCCGAGCTTTAGTGTATATACGTATTTATTAAGCTATACCATACTGTCTTTGGTTTCGAACCCATAGCACTGTAGCCTTCCATACTTTACAGCTTTTTTTTGGCGATTGAATTTATATAAATTGTATGTACAAATGGAATGGAAGCCGGCTGGGGGTGATATGCCGAGGGTCACCTTCAGAACTAATATTAATGTGCCGAACATAAATATTGTGATTTGATCAAAATTATCAACGTGCTTGTGTATGTGGATGTGTGTGCTGTTTTGTGTTGTTTTGGGCAATGTTTATGAGGTCTTGCAATGCTGAAAGAACTTATCTGTAGTTGCCATCTTTGTGAATCTGTAGCAATTTATTGAAATGTTGTATTTGCTAGGGATGGGATTGGGTGAATTTAAGTTGATCTCTCCTAATGTAAGAGGCCTCGGCAATTTTAAAAAGCGAAAGTCTGTTCTAACTAATTAATCTTCTGGAATTTGAGCGAAAAACAAAAACAAGATTTACTAATATTATTGAAAATGAAATAGCTAGCTTGGGAAGCGACAAAACACAATTTGGGCTCCGTGCTAAGTTTTCAATCACCAGAGACGGTGAAACACAATACATGGAACATTATTTTGTCCAGAGTGATCCTGCAATTTTCAACATAAGCAACGAAGTAACGATGAACGACGTATTTAACCACTTCATTGATCAAGTGAAAGGCGAAATAGAGGCATGTTCGGAAAGAGGTGCCGGCTGGCTGGCATTTTGGCCGCATTTATTAATGTTGCTCGATACGAACCATATAGGGGAGTAAGCTATTTTCCTCTACCAAAAAGGTTGCGAAATAAGAAAGCAATAATTAACATCCAAAACAAAGACAGCCAGTGTCTGAGATAGGCACTTCGTGCTGTTCTATTTCCAGCACCAAGAGGTAGAAATCCGAAAAGGCTGGGAGTTAACCGAGGGAATATGGCCTAAATTTCACAGGAATAGACTTCCCAACACCAGTTTCACAGGTTGATAAGCTGGAAAACAAAACCCAAATCTTGCCATAAACATGTTTGGCTGGGAAGAAGACCATATTATCGTTCACAGAGTCAGCGAAATAGACGGCGCTATTCCAAGAACAAACTTGATGCTAATACAAGAAGGCGAGAACACGCACTACAGCTATGTGAAAAGGCTAACTACTCTACTGTATGACCAACATAGGCACAATAAGAGCAAGCATTTCTGCGGACGCTGTTTGTATGGTTTTCAAGGAAAAGAGCTACTTGAAAGGCTCAAACCCGAATGCGAAGGGTTGCTGAATAGGCCAACAAGAACAGTGCTGCCAAAAGAGGGAGAGGACAAGGTGTCTTTCACAAACTATTATAAGCAGATGAAAGCGTCTTTCGGAATATACAGAGACTTTGTTAAGAAAGATCCAAGGCTGCGAACCGCCAAAAGATGAAAGCTTCACCGTAAGAACAGAGATGCATAAGGCATACGAGCTTGCTTACGCAATCGTGAGAAGCGACGGCGAAACTTTCGGGCCAGTCAAATGCAGAGGTGAAGACGCAGTCTATGTGTTTCTTGCCAATATCTTAGAAGAAGAAAGAAGAATAAGAGCAGATATGGCAAACAAAAAGCCGCTCTTAATGACACGCGAAAACCGGTTAACACACAAAAAAACGCGATCACTGCCGTATTTGTAATAAAAGCCTTGTTAAAGATCTTTTCATGGACTCTGTCTCAGTGAACGACCATGATACTGGCAAGTATTGCGGTCAAAGTCACAGAAGATGTTATTACGAGGCCATCCGAAAAATGAAATTTATTGGCCCGCAAAGGGAAAGAAAAGTAAGAGATAAAATAGACCAATGGATCGCTATTAACCAGGAGACATGTTTGTTCTGTGCCGAGCCTTTGTTACTGCAAAACCATAAAGACTCAGTGAAGGACCATAGCTGCCACATCACAGGAAAATACCGGGGGGCCGCGCACAATGAATGCAACTTCAAGCTCAGATTGAATGCCAAAACGGCACTCATCCCGGTTGTATTTCACAACTTGAAAGGCTATGATGGACATCTTTTGATGCAGGAAATGTCGAGAGTGCAGGGCGAAATAAAATGCATTCCAACTAACACGGAAAAATACATTTCATTCTCACTGGGGAATCATTTAGGGTCATCGATAGTGTGGATTTCTTGCTGAGCAGTCTGGATTCCCTGGTAAAAGGCAGCGATCCCAAGTCTTTCAAAATCACAGAGAAAACGTTCAAAGACGAAGAAAAACTGCTCTTGAAGAAAAGAATACAAAAAGAGGCGTTTTACTCAAAACTTAATGGCAATAGTATCACGGAAGAAGATTATGAGCACGCGCAGAAAGTGTGGGAAGCGTTCGGATGCAAAACGCTCGGCAACTACCACGATTTGTGCATGACCACAGACGTGTTGCTGTTGGTGGATGTTTTCGAAAACTTTAGGAAGGTATGCATGGACAAATACGGGCTGGATCCGGTGCATTACTACAGTTCGCCGGGCTTGAGCTGGGATGCTCTTCTGAAAAAGACAGGCGTGGAGCTTGAGCTCTTGACAGATCAAGACATGCACATTTTCATCGAGAGAGGAATGACAGGAGGCATCTCAATGGTGAGCAAGCCCTACCCAAAGGCGAACAACCCGCGGGTTGAAGGATATGACCCGTGCAAACCAACAAATTACATAACTTACTTGGACGCGAACGACCTTCACAGCTGGGTGATGAGCTTGCCTCTGCCAAAAAGCGGTTTCAAGTGGAAGTGTGTCATGCCCACAGAAGAGCAAATAATGAAAATGAAAGATACTGGAGGTGGACCTGGAGTACCCTGAGGAGCTGCACGAGGAACGCAACAGCTACCCGCTCGCGCCGGAGTAAAAGGTCATTGGAACGGAGCTGATGTCGGGCTACCGAAATAGTTTGATGGAAGACTTGAATCTGGACCCGCCGAACAGCGAAAAGCTAGCGCTGACGCTGGAGGACAAAGAAATTACGTGGTCCGCTACAGGAACCTGCAGTTTTATCTCATACAGGGCATGCGTTTGAAAAAGGTGTACCGAGCGATCGAGTTTGAACAAGAACGCTGGATGGAGCCGTACATTGGGATGAACACCGAATTCAGGAAGGAAGCAAAAAGCGACTTCGAGAGCAACTTTTACAAACTGATTAACAACTCCGTGTTTGGCAAAACCATGGAGAACCTGAGAAACCGTGTAGATGTGAAGATTGTCCGAAGCTGGGCTAACCCCTCAGTTGCAAGGCATGTGATATTTGGAAATGACTTGGCAGGCATTCACATCCACAAAAGAGAGCTTTTCCTCAACAAGCCTGTTTACACAGGTATGACAATTCTCGAGAACAACAAGATCTTGATGTTTGACTTCTTCTATAATCACTTGAAAGCCAAGTACGGGCCGAAGTGCGAGCTCATTTACACAGACACAGACGGCCTACTCTTAGATATCCAGACGAAAGTCGTTTCCAAAGATATGGCGGAAGACAATGGAATGTATGGCACAAGCAACTATCCAAAAGACCAGATGCTTTACAGTTGCTGGAACAAAAAGGTTCTGGGCAAGATGAAGGATGAGTGCGAGGGAAGGTTGATCAAGGAGGCGATCGCCATGAGGCCTAAAATGTATTCGGTCTTGGAAGAAAACCAGAAAAATATCAGGAAAGCCAATGGGGTGAAAAAGGATGTGGTGGAACGAGAAGTTAGGCACGAGCACTACAAAGAAGCGCTTTTCGAGAAAAAGCAATTCTGGCTCGGAATTAACCTTCTGCGCAGCGAGGGCCACGAGACATACAGCATGCGTGTGAATAAGGTTTCACTTTCGCCCTTTGATACAAAGCGTTGGATATCGGATAACGCCGTGCACACATTGCATACGGGCGCAAAGATATCAAGATTAAGCATGCGGAAGCTGTGTATTTGAAGGCACAACCAAAAGTTCTTCGCGGACTAAGCCGCGCTTAGGCCCGTCAGACAAATAATAGAAGACAAGCTCGTTCGGTTTAGTCGCAGATCTTTCAAGATGGTAGACTTTCAAAGACCAGATTGGGTCTGTGGCTCTTTTAGTCCCGCCTTCAAGTTCGCCAGGCTGATACAAATATCTCACATCAATTAGATGGGGGAGCTTTTTTTCTTTCAAGCCAACAAGCCTGGAATACTTTGTAGAGGGTTTGGAGGCGACAGCCTTCTCTTTGATTGCGACAGCTGTTTTTTTTCCCGTGAGACTTGTCACCTCATTGTTGAACGCCTCAACAACGTCGGGAAGCCTTTTGACCCAAGCAGTCGACCGTTGGCGCGAGGGCAGGAGCATTTCCACGGCATACTGATGACCGAACAAGCGCTAGGCCAGAGTGCGGTTGAAACGTTCAACAAGAGCTTGGTCTCTGTGAATTTCAGTGCGCCCTCGGCGAATATATGTTTTGTGGTTTTCCATTTCTTTGGTTACGCTTCCCATGAACTTTCGGCCAGGGTCAACCTACAGCAGCTGACGCCATGTCAAATGGCTGCGCTTGTAAATCGACTGAAAATCTTTCGCAACTTCAGCAGAATCTTTAGGGGTCAGAGGTTCAGCTTCTTTGTAACGGCTGGCGACGTCGACAACGGTGAGCACGTATTTGTAAACTCACCGGCCACGCGGAAGCTTGTCATGTGGCAGGAAAAGAAGGTCCGCTTGGGGGACCATGTTAGGTGACGATAGGGCTTTCCACAAGTTGCTCGGCAACTTTTTGGCAACTTTTTTTGTTTCGAGCAACTTTTTTGGTTTCAAGCAATTTTTTGCATTTTCTGAGCAATTTCCAGTTTTCTACCAATTCTGAGAAATAAGAGCAGATTTTAGTGCTAAAATTAGTCTTGCCTCCATAGTTTCCGATGTTTTAGTAGAAAATTTATGAATTTCTTGTGAAAAAAGAGACAGATCGCCCCTCCCCCTAGGACAGATCATGGGTGCAAGATGCATGCAGCCGCGCTGCTAGGTCAGCGGTAATTTTTCAAGAAAATTCAAAATGGCGGACGAAGAGTCACACTTAAGTGATTCGAGTGTCTCAGCTGGTGAAGAAGGTCATTCAGATCTTTTGAGGGTAGCTGTAGAGGCAGAAGCAAGACTGAGTACTCCAGCGAAAGCGGCAATTTCAAGAGAACGCAAAGTGCAAGCAAATCCAGCTGAAAAAACGCAAAATGTCTGCGGCACAGCCGATCCAGATGTGAGTGTTTTGGATAGAGTAAATAATTTAAAAGGAGAGCATCTTACTGTGGTATCGGGTAAACTCAAATGTGATGCGTGCAAGGAAACCGAGTTCAGAAAGAAAAGCTATGTTGTAAAGCACATTGCAGTAAAGAAAGTTATTGCGAAAAGCAAGAAAAAAGACCAGGGTATACACTTTTTCGTTTTAATTGAGGACAAAGTTATTTAGCAACGCTGGTTACACCACAAAATATTTCATTACACAAAAATGCTTAGAAATCTTACTTTAATTGTACTAATTGCATATTTTTTCATCAGACCAAATAAAGGAAGAGAGCAACAAATTTGTTTAACATTTTAGCAACTTTCTTTATGAAAAGCAACTTTTGGCCTTTTTGGAGCAACTTTTGAGCAACTTTTTAAGAGATCTCAAGCAGCTTTTTGAGAAATCTCGAGCAAGTTGTGCAAAGCCCTAGGTGACGATACGTCGATTTTTGGGCAAGGAATATAGCGCAGCGCGGAGAACTAGATCTGCCAAAGAGCTTGTTTGATAAGCCACCGCTTGGCAGTTTCTTCAGGGACTTTCGCAGCTTCTGCTAATTTTTTTTATGGCAGCAATGCCTTTCTTGTAGCCCTTGGGACTGTAGTCGAGTTCGGTGAACTTGGAATCCATTTTTTCTTCTTCGAAGAAGAGATATGCAACACCGCGAAAAGTTCAAGGAAAACGAAAAACTGCATAGCTGAGAGCGAACACGGTGCCGCCCACAAAAAGTAACTTGCCTTATTTCTCCAGCTCACTGGGTTGGTAAAAGTCAGAGAATTGGCGTTCTTTACGGGGTGTTATTTGCCGGTCCGGGTGTGACTGCGCATGGTCAGAGTTTGAACGCGTAATCGGTGTTCGTAAAGTTCTGCTTCGCTTGGTCTTTGATTTCCCCGTTGGTTTCGATCCAATCAAGAAGCTAAGCTTAGTGCGGTCACGTGTGTATGTGGCCATAGCAGCATGATAACCTTCAAGAGCAGGAGCTTTATCATGCCGCGTTTTCTCTTCTAACGTGACCTTTCCGCTGTCGCCGGACAAATATTTAGCAAGATAGTTGCCACTGGTGAAAGCATCGGCATTAAGAAGTGCGCCTCCAATCATAATTACAATGTTGGCCATCGTCTTTCTTCTACGGTATAGCAATATGCTCACTTTTTTAACTGGTTGGGAGAATCTTTTGGTCTTCGAGGTACTGTTTCAGCGCGACGCTCCCCGCCATGACAGCTGCGAACTTTGCATAGCTCATGACGTTGCTGCTGCGGTCAAGGATGAAGTTCTCTTTCACTACCTTTTTCTCAATCCAGCCGATGCCGGCGGCCAAGCCGGTAAGAATGACGGCATCTATGATCGTTCTCACGAGCTTGTTGTCAGGCATGTCTGTTCTACGAACAAAGTATAAGTGGCATTTTTTTTCTTTTCAAACGAAAACTTTCGTCGGTGGTCTGGCTCTGAGGCAAATGCCCGACAAGCCTCGCATAAGTGCTTTTCTTCTTCTTCGTCTTCTTCTTCTTCTTCTTCTTCTTCTTCTTCTTCTTGTTCTTGTTCTGATCCAGAGTCGAGCTCTTGCCAAGTGACGTGATTTTCTTCTTTTGAGCCAGAGGCTTGTTCTTGCCAAGTGAACAGTGCAGAAATGAGACGGCGGACCGTTTTGAAAACCTTTTCGTTGAAATTAATTCAAAGCAGCCCTATCCCAAAAATAGCAGCAGTGCTGATGAAAACTTGTTGGACGTCAACTTTGGGTCTCATTGTTGTTGTATATGAATGAGAGAAAAGTTTAATTAATCCATCAAACGGATGATATGCCTTTTTTTGGTTGCGGTGCTGCATCCACAAGAGGCTGTGTCGGTGATGGCGGGGGTGTCTGTGGCGGCCTCTTAGTGAAAACTCTTTTTATCTCTTCGCGTTTGTAGTAGTTCCCAAGCATTGAAACGAGAATGCTGACAACACTAAACCACTGAGTAGTGGTGAAAACATTTCTTGTGGCGTTCACGTCTTCGCCAACGGTCTTCTCAGGGCCTGCTGTCGAAGTTTCTTTTGCCTGGTTATTTGCAATAATGACACGTGCGAGCCTCAGCCAAGGCTTCTTTCTACGCTTCGCGAGCCTGTCTTGGTTCCTCAGCAATGGCTTTGCCCGCAGCCACTCGCTTTGGGTTTTCGCCGGTTTAGTGGTTGGAATTTTTGAAGTCACCTGTTGACTCGAATAGTCTGCCGCAGGTTGTGTGTCCTCAAGTTGAGCTGCTGCAGTTTGCGCTTCCGACATTGCATATGTTTGTTAGTTAATAACAAATATTTAATTGGGAATTACTGGCAAATACTGACTAATTATTCAGCAGTTTCTGAGGATTGTTCAGGTTGCTCAGGTTGTTGCTGCTCAGCATTGAAATCGCGCTGGCCACCGCGAGCATCCGCCCACATTTCAATGTAGCGTTACCAGACAAGGCAGACAACTCTTTGTTGATTATTTAATCGTTTTTGAGCTCTTGCTGAAGAGCATCAATGGCTTTGATACGCAAGAACATATTAACCGCCTTGGTTGCAAGCATCAGAACGCTGTCAATCAAGGTTTCAGTGGTCTTGGCGCCCACGAAGGAATCATAACTTTTGGTATACTTTTGGACATCTTTGTCGCTCAATCGCTTCACATCGTCATGTGTCAGCTGATGCCGATGGCTTCTTTTAATTTACCTGTGGAAACAAGAATTGCAAGCTGTTCACAGAGAGAGGGAATATCAGGACCGGAGGCAGCCACAGGGGTGCTTGACGGCTGCAAAACCAGCAGCTGCAAAACCTCTTCCATCGCCGGTTCAGCTTCCAACAAATTCTTAACGTCAGCCATTGAGTATATATTGTAATTTTTTTCAATTCAAGTTGATCGTGAAAGGGTAGCGAAGAGAGAGCACAAGGTGGAAATACTTGCGCTCTTTAAACCTGCTCTCAGCTGCTTGAGATCATCTTGGGCAAGCTCACCGGCGTATTCTTCAAAGATGGCCCTCGTGGTTTTGGCCGACGGCGTGTTAAACAACACGATCGCTGCCACATTCTCTCGGAAAGGCTTCGCGATGCTGGAGAGCTGCTGAGTCAGCACCCACGCGTTGATACCTGTGTGGCGAGTAGAAAAGCAGAGTTTGACTAGCTCATCAGTCCGCCCTTTCACGTCTTTTGAGGCTGTCTAGTCATCAATAACTATGAGGGTGTTGGTGCCTTCAAAAAAAATACTCACCGCTTTTAACCATAGTTCTACGTTATGCTACTCGCAGATGATAACAAAAAACCGCGGCTCTCTCTCAGCGAAGCGGTAGAGGGTCTTTTTATAGGAAAATGTCGGGCAGATGAGCACGAAATAATCAAACTTGCCGCAAAAGGGGCCGCAGAACTGGTTCACGAGGAACTGCGTCTTTCCTGAGTTGGTGCAGAAAACAGCAAAGTTGAGTTGTTGAGGCCAATATTTCATGTATGGCCCGCCCAACCAGTTTTTCATTTCGACTGAAGTTCTGGGTGTGTCTGGTTTTTTGGAATATTTCCCTGAATTTTGTCACGAAAAAGGTGTCAGGAGACACAGATTTTTTTCGCCTCGTTGAATATTTTCTTAGGGCTTGGTGCTGCCTCTGTGAAATTTACGGCTGGAATTGGCAACGATGTTTCAGTTTGTCTCAGCGACAATTGATAAGAACGTCCGGCATGGGCGCCGCTTCTGTGATCATCGTTGCGGGCTTCACCCGATAGCCCGGCAGGCCAAGAGCGCCTTTCATTTCTTTTGTCCATTTTTTGCATCCTTTTTTGTAATATATCTGCGCGCCGCTGATTTGGTGGTTCTTGTAACCCACCACTTTCGCGACGAACTTTGTCTGATCGGCATTCGGGAGCCTCCCGGCAAACCACGCCCGGGCATTCATGAACGCGGCGCTTGATTCCAACATGCCCTCTCTCGTTTGCAGCCATTTTTGGACGTCCATTTTGAATATTTTATATCTGTATAATATAAAAGAATGGTTGTTCTTACAACTGTCACGCAAACGAACGGGGAAACTGTCTACTTTGACAAGCAAATCCCAAAAGTACATTTCATGGAACTAACATCTTGCAGTTTATTCAAAAGCTGGTATAATTTGAAAAACGAAGGTTCAGCGGCCTTAGGCGATGAAAAAAGAGATCCATCTGTATCTGTTAGTAAAATATCCCCAGGTCATTACACTTTAAAGAAATAAGCAAAAGAAATAGACGGCCAGTTCGCAAAATATCAATACCACCAACTGGAATCCGAAACAAATCAACCTGTTGGCCAGCTAGTAATCCTTAATTCTGGGGCAAAACCTATTACCCTTGATCGTGATTTAGCCAATTTGCTTGGTACTGGGCGGAACTTACAACTTATTGTAACGATGGTATGATGTCATAGGCCCTTCCGGCTTGCGCAGTACAATGAGATATATCCCGGATGTAGTTGTTGTTGTATTACGCCTAGTAATGGCGGGCTTTTATGAACTTTATTAAAACCGTTGTGTTATCATCGTTTGGTCTCGTTTAGACTACGCTACATGGTGCCAGAAGTGAAACACACATAGTATTGCCGCTCGTGACCTGGCCGAAAGCCAGCTTGGTGAGTTTTTTTGAAGTATTTTCTGTGAACTCTCCCGTCGATATTTCTGCACAAGTATTATGCCTAGCACGAGTGAAGAAGGTGGTGGCGCTTCGGGTACACAACCCTCGCTGATAACTGTTCCTGTGAATATACCGCTTCCAGGAAGGATGGATTTAAGCGGTGGAAATCTTCCTGTCAAATGGCAACGATTCTGTCGAGCGTGGTCAAAATACGAAATCGCGGCTCAGCTTAAAGACCCCGAAAACCCGGGAAGAAATAAGGAACGACGGGCAGCCACGTTGCTTACGTGCATCGGTTCTGATGCATTAGACGTAATTAATGCTATGGAGTCTGAGAACGAAGACCAAAGAAAAGACCCAGAAGTGATCTTAGAAAAGATGAAACAATACTGTCCGAGACCTATGAAAGGTGTGTGTTCAACCGTCGGGACCAAGAGTCAAATGAATCAGTTGATGCTTATGTCACCGCATTACGACATTAGCGACGATATGCAACTACGGGTCATTAACAGACTCACTTATTCGTGATAGAATGGTGGTGGGCATCAATGACAATTCTGCTCGTAAGAAGCTCCTGCAGACAAGAAAGCTAAATTTAGGACAATGTATAGACATCTGCAGATCTACGCAGACATCAGCAAGGCAGCTAGCTAAAGGAGATGAATCAAGAGGATGTCCGTTTCGTGAAGAAAGACAAAAGAAAAACAGCTGACAAAAAGAAGGCAAGGGTTCCAGAGAAGAACGAAAACGAGTCACAAGAACGCAAGTGCAAGTTTTGTTCCAGGCACCATCCTTTCACTAAGAAGAACTGCCCTGCATGGGGAACATCTTGCAAGAATTGTGGCAAGCCAAACCATTTTGCGGTGTGTTGCCAAGAATCTAAGAAGAAAGTGCTGTCTGCGGATTACACATCCGAAGATGAGGAGTATGAATATGTGGCTGAGATTGAAGTGAAATAGCAGGTTAATGCATTAGCCTCCAGTCGTCACCCTAACAAAATTTTTGCCACTCTACTGGTCAATGGAAACCAGGAAAAATTTCAGTTAGACAATGGATCAACAGTAAACATCATGACTGATGAGACAGTGTTAAAGCTCTGTGGCCAAAACGGCTTGAGTGAATTGGAAGAAACCTCCGTGACCCTGGTAATGTACAACCAGTCAGAGGTCAAACCCTTGGGCAAGAAGCGATTCAAAGTTGTCAACCCCAAGAACAATAAGAAATACAGCATTGAGTTTCATCTTGTTCGTGGTTATTGTAAATCCATTTTGGGCTTGAGGGCCAGCGAACACCTTCAGCTGCTAACAGTCAACAGCCAGAATATCCTTTCTGTTTAGTCAAGCGGTGTGGAGGAGAAAGGTCCCAAGGTGGAAGACTACATTTCGCAATACTCCGATGTGTTCACTGGAGCAGGCAAACTAGAAGGGCTACTCCACCTGGAGATAGACAAGAATGACCAGCCAGTCCAGCTACCTACACGGAAAGTCCTCATTGCCTCAGAGAGCCTCTAAAACAAGAACTGGACAGATTGTCAAATATTGGAGTTATTCGGAAGGTCGATACACCTACAAACTGGATTTCAGCACTGTTGGTCACAACAAAGAAAAATGGCAAAGTTAGACTGTGTATTGACCCGAAACCATTGAATGAAGCTTTACACAGAAATCATTACGCCTTACCTACAATAGATGATGTGCTGCCTCTGTTATCGAAGGCCCGTGCGTTCACAGTATTGGATGCGAAAAATGGGTTCTGGCACATACAGCTGGACGAGTTAAGCAGCTTTGCTACTACCTTTGGAACACCCTGGGGACACTTTCGGTGGCTTTGCTTGCCGTTTGGTGTATCCCTAGCTCCAGAGGAGTTTCAGAGGGGGATTGATATTGCACTTGAAGGCCTACCAGGGCAGAAGGCTATAGCAGACGGCATCCTGGTGTTCGGAGCAGGAGACACCGATGAGGAAGCACTCAGAGATCATGAAGTGTTCAAACGTTGTCGGCAGAAGGGCATCAAGCTCAACTCAGAGAAGATACAGTTCAGAGAAAAACAAGTCAGCTACATGGGTCACATCATATCGTCAGAGGGTCTCCGGGCTGATCCAAACAAGCTGAAA
>Ga0126339_10000978_pt1 | contig 17992 bp, 13 predicted proteins | sample OrbTmetagenome_2_FD_92532 | JGI IMG/M metagenome (GOLD analysis project Ga0126339, IMG submission 92532) | Coral microbial communities from Petempiche,Puerto Morelos, Mexico - Orbicella T R C metagenome | ecosystem: Host-associated > Invertebrates > Cnidaria > Coral | place: Petempiche,Puerto...
AACAGGTTATACAATGTTAATAAATTTAAGTTTGAAATTAAGCATTCTTAAAACGTATTGTAATCTTCACAGTTGATCCCTGATAAGAAACAATGTTTATTTATATATAAGGTATTAACTTGACAGTTTGCTTGCCTTTAATCCATTTGTGTTACTCCAATTTCAACTTAAGGTGGCTCAAAAGAGTTTCCAGCACTTATATTTGGATGGGTCGTTATAACCACTCTTTATCACTTGATGCTATAATCATGGTATCAAAAAACTGCCCAATCATTGGTGAACACGTTGTTATCATTTTCGTGGCACAATAGGTGACCATAGCAACAGTATGACCTCCTAAAAACACCCTTAATTACTGCTTTAGGGGCTTATAATTCAAAAACGGCACGGTGCAATTTTTTATATTATCAAGTTTTGATAAGCATGATAAGACGAAACTTTTGCCAAATTTGAAAAAAATTCTGTACATGGGGTTCAGATCCACCTTAAATTTTTGAAAAATTAAGGTGGCTCTGAACCCTAAGTACAGAATTTTTTTAAACTTTGCCAAAAGTGGCGTCTTATCATGCTTATCAAAACTTGATAATATAAAAAAATTGCACCGTGCCGTTTTTGAATCATAAACCCTTAAAGCTATAATTAAGGGTGTTTTTAGGAGGTCATACTGTTGCTATGGTAACCTATTGTGTCACGAAAATGATAACAACGTGTTCACCAATGATTGGGCAGCTTTTAGGTACCATGATTGTAGCATCAAGTGATGAAGAGTGGTTATAACAACCCATCAAAATCTAAGTGTTGGAAACCGTTTAGAGCCACCTTAAGTCAGGTAATGTGGAGTAAGGTGTACTGCTAAAGCAAAAGTAAACAACCAGACAAACTGTAAACATGAGTAGCCCCTTAAGTAGCCTCTACCTAATACCAGGTCATGGATGATTGATCATTCCTGCTAACCATGGCTAAAATGTGGCTTTCTTGGCTAACACTGGCCACTTGATGAGTTGGAGGAGTATGGCCATATGGCATTGAGTTGTAATACTGAAGAGGTGCAATAGGCTGGACAGGCATTGTTCGTTGTTGAGGATGCTGTTGTACTCCTTGGGATGGAAGATTTGAATATTTCATGATGATTTCAAGCATCTTCAGCTCATGTTGCCTATTCAATTCAGTTTGCTCTTTCTGAAAAGCGAGAAATTCAGCAAGCCTTTCTTTGTCTGCTTCCATCATCCTTTCAGAACGTTTTTGCTGTGACTCTCCAAGAGTGTGAAAACTCTTTGCAATCTCTTTTATGGCCTGGGACTGACTTCTTACTCATTTTCTTGCGATCTAATGGTTATACGTCCAATGCATTTTTTAAAGCTTTCCTTTTTGCACCTTCGGTTCCACTCTCACTTGTTGAAGTTAAATCAGCCTCACCATCCTCTTCCTGATAACTACTATGACTTGTATCTGTCTACTCTTCGTTGCTGCCTGCATATGAATCCGCATCGGACAAAACATCACTTGCTTTCAAGGCAATTTCCAAATTACCATGAATGCCAGAAAAATTGGATTAATGATTTTGTACCACTCTGGCTCTTGAATTGGAGACTTGCCACTACCTTTCTTGATGCGATCAGTGTATCCACACCATTGATCTTTCATCCACTTAAACTTGACTCGAAGCCTTTCAACATCAACTCTCAAAGGAGGTAAATCCTTGTTCGATTTAGACCCATGACATTCTCGTTCATTTTCTTTTTTAAATTCTTGTGAGGACATGTGTTTCTCAAAGGCCTTTTTTATATCCTTCAAGACACTTTAATTTGTGGTCTTCTTCAACGCAAGCGTGTCTAGTTTTTAACCAAACTCGTGTTTCGCGTCTGCCAGTGTTGTGTATTAGATCCAGATCCCCTCCCGGTGTAATATATTAGAACCCAGATCCTCTCGGTTGTAGGGTCGTGCACAAGCTGTCATGGCAGAATAAAGTTATCGTTGTTGTTTGGTTCAATCCGGTTAAATCCTTTCCTAGCACCGACTAGTTCGGGACACAACAGCCAGGACTAAGGCAAAGTACTTCAGCTCTGTTTCTGTCCATTGTCAATTTTGCAGTTTCGCACTTGCCTTATCACTTGTGTCTGCCATGTTGTTTTCTTTGCATACAACCACTGGTTCTTTCATAACACAGTCTATTTTTTTACGTTCTTCGTCTAATGCCTGTCTTTACACACACAGACAAGTTATGCGTCCAGACGAACTATCTTTCGTAATGCGTCATTCAAGACGCATAACCAAGGATAGTTTGTCTTGATGCATAATTCGTCTCGTGCCTGTCTTCATACTGGAGAGGCATAACCAGACAAAGTACAAATGTTTGCCCAAGCTCATCCAGACGCATAATGCATCTCTAGTATAAAAACGGCAAATGTTTAGATTTTGTAAGCATTACATTTCTCCAGTATGTAAACTGGGCAAATGCTTTGTGTCATAGTTTCTCACAAATTAAAGTGAGAATGATGTATAAACTTTTGTGTTGTCATTTTATTCTACTGAGTCATAGGAATTTGCAAACTTCATGGTAAACCTTAGTAAAGGAGAGAAATCTTGGCTTTATTATATCTTCATACCAGTCAGGTGTTATGCGTTACATTACAAATAAGTATGGTTTTTTCACCTCTTACCGGTAATTTGTTATTTTCATGATTTAGTTCTCAAAATTTAACATTTGTTTGCAAAGCTTTAAAGTGCCACTAACCCCCCAAATTTTTTTTCGCTAATTTTCCTTTTTCTCCTGATCACCACTGCAAAAAAATAATTGTTGTAGCTATTTTCACTAATTTTGTATGAATTTTTGATTTATTTTTTTGTAAAAAAAATACCTCTTAGTCGGCACATCAGGTATGTTATGGATGGGTCAATGGATGAATGAGTCACACCAATCAGATTGGATCTACTATAAACAGCCAATCAAATTTCTTGTTGTAAAGGTAAATGGTAAGTGAGAAGATTTGATCCCGACACAGTTTAGAACAGCCATATTTATTCTTCTATAAAAGAGTAGGAAGTATTCATATATTGGGCTTACTTCGACATTTTCTGTGGGTTAGGCTGAGGACTTTAGTTACCGTATTTATTCGCCTATAAGCCGAGCGATTTTTGCAAAAAATTTTACTCAGTTTTGGGAATTTTTTTCCGAAAAGGGGGGTTCGGCTTGTAGCTGAGAGTTTTGAATAATTTTTTTCTTCGAAGCGTCATCAACAAAGTGAAAATCATCATAGACATTTCCGATTCGGCTTATAGCCAAGTCAGTTTCAAGAAATTATAGTAAAACACAACAAAAACAAGTGATAAAATGTTGGTCATTGAACTTTTACATAATTGGTGGCTCCTAAAGGAACTGTTTGTGTGTGATAGTTATTAGCTTTCAACTAAAAGTTTACTCGCCATCAGTCTCGTCTTCGCTGTCCGTCTCGAACTCATCCTCCATTTCTTCATCATCATCGAGTTCCTGTGAGTTCTCAGAGTAGATTGCGTCGTCTTCTGTTCCGTCCATGGCATTGGAAATTCCACAGCTCTTAAAAGACTTCTTTACCATCTCCTCTGGAATCTCTTGCCATGCTTCTTTAATCCACTGAAGGACAAGGTTTCTAGTTGGCGCCTTCTTCTTTCCTGCCGGGGTGAACTCAAATGGGCCGGTGATCATCCATGCCAAGTACTTTTTCTGGACATGATCTTTAAATGGCTTATTCAGGCATTTATTCAAGGGCTGCAAAATGGGGGTCAGACCTCCAGGGATGACTGCTACGTCGATGTTGCGCCGTTGGAGATCGCTTTTGACGGCATCGGTTAGGTGAGCTCTGAACGAATCCCACACTAGTAGCGACGGTTCGTTACGAGGTTTCCTCGGCAAACACTGGTAAATACACTGCTGAACACCTGGCTCATCCATCCATCTATCCTTTTTTGTGAAAGGAAACGCGGAGAGAATTAGGACGACGAGGTCTCATGGAGTCCGGATGCCTTTAAAGATGACCTTGGGAGGAAGTTTGGCCCCATCTGCAGCGACGCCAAGAGTTACGGTGAAGCTTCGCTTCTCTGCTCTGCAAGATTTAACAGGCACAGTTCTACTACCACTGAACTCTAGTGTTCGGCTTGAAGGAAGTTCAAAACATATTGGCGTCTCATCCATGTTGTAAATTTGGGACAGGGGATAATCTGTTAATCATCTGGCTGCGATGATAAACCGGTGGAACTGGACAATTTTCTCTTCTAGGTCTTCAGGTAGTCGCTGGGCGAGTGTTGTTTTTGTTCGAAGGCTTACTGTGTGGTGTCGTTTCCAGTTCTGGTACCAGCCAAGGGAAGCTTTAAACAAAGGATTGGTGGACAGTTCTTTTGCGTTCAGGTGCAGCATTAATCCACTCACGGCAATACCTGTGAAAAATAGAACCATCCAGGATAAATAAACGTTCAAGCAATCGAAGTGATCGAAGTGAAGTGTTCTGTTTACTTTGCGTTGACAGGCATTGTTAATTTGCTATGACAGTTTCTAAATCTGGCCAATCACAAGCGTTGGTTCCCACAGGTCAACAAACAAACTCATGTGCACTCGCTCATGCGAAGAGATCGAGGGAAAACTTTTTTTGATTTCGATAATAAAAAATCAATTGAATCTACAGGAAATGTTTATCCGATTTGACATGAAGTGATGAGTACTCACCTTGCTCTCTTTGGTCTGAAAACCATTCCAACATCTGCTGGTCTAGCTCCGGATACTTTGGAGTGAAGCGGCCCAACGTTGTTCGTTTCGCAGACATCTTCAGCTTGGCGTTGAAAAGCTTCGCCTGGTCTCTTCTCCATTGATGAACCATCAACTTGCTAATCCCGTAATCTCGGGCGATCTCTGAGTTGTTTTCAACAGCCTCAGCTTCAGCAACAACTTTGAGCTTAAAAGCCATGTTGTAAGAAGTACGGCAATCTTTTGGAATGATGAATACAATCACGGACGATATGTAAACTGATAATTTCGGTAAGAGTTTGTTTGAGACTTAGTCTGAATGGTGAAATTCGTTATGTTCAGCTGTACTTATAGACTAGTTAGGATCAATTGATATTCACATTCTTGCTGATTCACTAGCTGTTCACAATAAACTTTTGAATATTCATTTGGTTGTGTTCATTTGTTCAACAACCAACATATGTTTCCTGAAAGGGACGCTTCAAAGGTGAAATTTTTCTGCGAAACTTTGGTCTCGGCTTATAGCCGAGAGTTTTCCAATTTTTTTTGACAAGCTTAAGCCCATCGTCAGTTCTTTCACGTTTGGGGTCTCGGCTTATAGGCGAATAAAAATGGTACGAACAAGATGAGCCTTGAGGTTTCAAACAGTTTGTGAGTTAGTAGTATGCAAATGCAATGAGATATTTTTTATTTTTAGTTACAAAGGTAACTTGATACTTTTGTTTTTCACAAGGAGTAAATTCAATTAGAGATCACGAATCGTCGCTTCTAATTCTCAGGACATGTTTTAGAGGAAACAAGACTATTTAGATTAGAAACAGTTCTAACATTTACAATAGTAAGTGCAGCTGACGATTGTTTTGTTCTTGCTGCATGCAAATATAATGAGATAGTTTTATTTTTTAGTTACAAAGGGTAATTTGACACTCTTGTTTTTCACATGAGAGTAAATTCAATTAGAGCTGACGAATCGTCACCACTCTTTCCCACGAGATGTTTGCTATCTTTAGCTACAAGTGGTAACTTAGAACTTTTGTTTTTTTATATGGGAGTAAATTCAGTTAGAGCTGACAAGTTATCGGCTATTGTTCACAGGATATTAAACAAAAAAAAGCTTTCATTCCTGGACAGTTTTACGTCTCTGCAGTAGCAGTTTATTTTTATTTGATGGGCATTTTATGACATTCTTTTCAGTCCGATATTTTTTGAAGGTAACAAGTATCAAAACTGCTCAAATGTTCTTTGAAGACTGCGTGGCACCAAGTTAAAGTGCAATTTAATTAAATCAGACTTTCAATGTGTCAGAGAGGTTTTTTTTCTCTTTCTTTCTCTTTTCGGTGAAGTAGTGTTGTTGTGTTGTGTGAAAAGGGTAAATTTACGACTCGTATAAAATGCCAAGAGGTCTCTTAACTTGCTTATTTTTGAGCAAAAATTCCTCTTGGGGGTTGGAAGGGCTATGTGATTGGTGACTGAGGGAGTTATGCATATGCACGTGTCACACCAATTAGTGTGGGTTTTATCAAAGAACGAATCAAAGAAAAAATAAGATGGTATCTACATTAATCTGGAGACTTGTCAGATTACTGTAGTTTGTTCAGTGAAACATTTTATGGCTTACTATTTAGCTATCTTACCATTACTGATGTAACATCGAATGTACATCATAAATTCCCAGTTTCTTCCTTGCTGTACATCACAACCAAAAAAACTTGTCAAATTAACCAAATCTTTAATGTAAACAGTTCCATGAATGCTCCTATCTCTGAGACTTCACCAAAAAAAAAACTCTTGCACGTCTTGCGTGTCTATGTTTAAAGTTTGTAAATTTGCCCTTTCCCCTGTTCACAACTGATGAATAGCGGAGAATGGGATGAGTTGGCTTCTGACATCATTTCGGGAATAACAATATTTTGTTTCTGAGAAGAATGTATGCGAACATGCGATAGTGTGTGTCAAAATCGTTGCACAATGCAAGGAAGATAGTTTATGTTGTTGGAGGCTGTAGCAATACAGGATGTGTAGAATAGAGTATTCCTCTTCATTCAATACCTTTATCTTGATGAAACTCGACTGTTCATGTAATAATAACACGCATGCTGGAGGTCGTAATCCAGCCGTGTTTCTTAATCGCCATTCAGAATACAGAATTGTTTTGTTCTTTGAGCTTTGTCTTTGAGGAACGAAATGTATCTAAATTACAAACTTAGAATGGATCAAGCATTTATAAATATATGAGGAAGGTGAAACAAGCGATTAAGATTCGGCTCTATAGCTACCGACGGAGATTGTGGTGCTGAAAGAAGAATGCGCTTGTCAGTCAATCGAAACACAGACTAATAAGTTGAGGACTCCCAGGTTATTAGCATACGTAAAATGGACATTTCATTCAAAACAACGCTGAAGTAGAAATGTATCCATGTAACTAATACTATACTGAACCTCTTTTCAAGATCTTGTTGAAGGATTTTTCATGATTTACTAGTATGCAATGTGCAAATTTGTGCAGCTTGTGTTTGTACACAGTAATTGACTATGCATACACTACTGTAGGTCGGCAATAACAAAGTGAAAAATTACCTCACCTTCGAATATTGTTTGCCGACAACTCTGCTTATCTTTTATGTTTAAACTATTTTCAATCATCGATCTGGAGAAGTAGGCAGGAGTGGACTACGACTGAATCGCATTTTAACTTGTATTTCATGGGAAATTAATGAATCTATAAATGTTTTGACACTCCGAAATCTGCACCTAATGCTAGATGATACAGTTCTTTCACTTAAAAATCTTGTCCAGTTTTGATAAAAATATGAGTCCCAAATAACCCAAAACTGTTTTGACTGCCCTTGAAGTTCAGTCAAAAATCTTTTGAGTGTTTTAGCCCGGTTCCCAAAGTGACGTTACTAGTACCCTGACCCAGATCCCACTATGCACAGTCGTGAACAAAGAAATTACATGTTTAAACACCTGTAGAAACGCAGGGATTTTATCAATCGAGATAATTTTTTGCGGAAGGAATCAAGGAAACAAGTAGATTTTATTAAAGGAAAACATTTGGGGGGGGGGGGGTTAGTGGCACTTAAACCTTTTTCAAAGTTAGTTTCAAATGTGAGGTGATAACCAGTTGCCATAGATGAGAAATTTCTACTTATTACTGTCTCACCCCAAAAGTGAGAGATGATCATGCTACAGGTCCCTGCATGCTAACCACTTGTTATCTATTTGGAACTTGTTGAAAACTGAGAAAGATTTGCCGCTTTATAGTCTGTGTGCAGCCGCCCCCTCTCCTCCAAAAAATCTTTCCCTGATTTTTTTGAGGGAGGGGGCGGCTGTAAATAGGCTACAACTTTCTTTTGCAATAAAAATCATCATTTTGTTCGGTGATCTTGGATGATGTGGTATTGTCAAACTTTCATTTCAACCACTGATGCTCTGCGCTGCATCTGCATCCACGGAAATGCATAGCATGATCACACAGCTGTTTGGATCAGGATGTGGCATTTAGTAATGTTAACGCTTTGGAAAAACAATCCAAATACCAGCAGGAAGAGTGAAAGCATTTCTTTCAGCCTCATGGCAGTCAAAGAGGCCTTGGTTTTCATTTGTACCTGGATTTTCTGTGTCTGCCAACTCCACAACATCAACTGCTGCAACTACGGACGTGATGTTCTGCAAGACTGGTCACGTGAAAATACTAAAAAAGTAAACTTTCTGTTTACATGTTGTTCAATTGCAATTCTTCTCTACTGAATGGGCAAGTAAAATATCACCAGGGCAAGTATGTCATCTGGCATATTTGCCTGGCTGATGACTTGGAGAAAAAATGAATATGGATCCCTGTATCATTAAGTGACAGTTCAATTTGCCAAACTGGGAATTGCACTTAAAAATGCACATTTGCTCTGCAAGTGGGAGTATTCTTTTTCAATTTTTGAAGTATGGTTTCCAGTTTGGCAATTTAAACTTGGCATGTCATTAAAGATGTCAAACTCCTCCAAAAAATCTCTCCCTGATTTTTTTGAGGGGAGGGGGCAGCTGTAAATAGGCTGCAGCTTTCTTTCGCGATAAAAATCATCATTTTGTTCGGCCATCTTGGATGATACGGTATTGTCAAATTTTCATTTCGACCACTGATGCTCTGCACTGCATCTGCGTCCAAGGAAACTCGTGGCACAGTCACATCAGCAAAGTGACTCCATCGTGAGACAAACAAGAGAAATTTATCTATCCTAAACTTGGCATGTTGCTAATTTTTTGCAATCTGTTGAGGCACAGCCAACCATAGTGCAATTATTTCATCCCTTTTTGATTCTAAAGTAGCAAAAGCTGCAAGTTGCTTCAAACTTATTTTTAATCAACATAAGAAACATTGCACTGAATAGAGTTCTCATCAAAAGAGCTTTGGGCAAGTGACTGAAAAGAGTGACATTATTTATGCCACTTGACTGTTGGAGACTGTTACTGATGTGGCTTAATGGCTTGGAAAGGCTTTAGCAAACTGCAAACATATATTAACAAAATTGACCATACCTTGGGACTAATGATTGGAATTAATGATAATCATCTTAAAATAATTGTGTTATGTTTCAGTACTTCACATTCAGTGTGATGCTTGTGATGATAGGATGTGCTGTCTTCCTTCAGCTGAGCACAGTACACAAGTTTTCCATGCTAGCCCTCATGTCAGCTGTCTTTGTAGTCTTGATACGAGTTGTCTACAAAGATCTTTTCAATAACCATGACAAGATCCATTTTTGTTGGTGAGTATTGAGTCTTTGCATTGGCAGGTGTTGCTGGATGATTTTGGAATTGAAAAGAGGTGCTAAATAATTATTTATTCAAAGAAAAATCTGTAGGTCAATCACCATTTATTGAGAACATTGCAGCAAAAACATCCCCTCGATTTTTGGTCAGTTTGAAAGTCCACAAAAATGATTGAATTTTGGCATGTGACTTTCATTTTAAGAGTGAAACATTTTTGGGAATTTAGTTTTTGCTGCTTTGATTTGTTTTGGGGGAATAACGTGCACTCAGAATGTCCGCAATTTCCTTAACGAACAGTGATGATGATTTTTTTACATTGTTTATTTACTATCATTGAAGAGGAAAAGTAATCTAATGCTTTTTTTTTCACAAGAACGTGTTGTTGAAAAAGAATAGTAAATAAAATATTTTAAAGAGGAAAAGGATAGTTGCTGATAACCAGACATTTGGTTTTTTTGAGTACTGGCCTATTAGTGACTTGAAAGTAGATTGCTGTTTGTGGTTTGTTTACTCAAGCATTTGTAAGCTATTTGCACATTTTTTATGTCCTGTTTTTTCTTTGTTTTAGTTTTAACAGGAAAGAAAATAATCTTGGGTTTTTCTTAGGGAAATTGACATAATTATTCTTGTACCATTTCCTGTGGCTTGGACAAACCACAGTGGGAGCCCTAAACCTAAAGATGGCATGAGTGCCAAGCATATATTTACTCTTCCTTAACTGCATTAAGGATACTCTCTACATACATTGCGTTACAATATTAACAATTAATATTTTTGCAACTTACATTGTTTTGCTTACACCACTGACAATGTGATACTACAAACAGACACATGCCACACCATTTGCAAAAGAAAAAAGAAACTTACTCGCAAATATTAACAATTACAAGAGACAAAAAGGCTAAATTGTGAGTGGGATAGATAACAGTAAAAGCCTGACAAGGAACCTAAAAGTACAGCTGTAGCAAGCTTGATTTTCAGAGGCTTTAGATCAGGATAAGGAGAGTAAAATGTAGCTTGCAAGTAGGCTCACATTTGGAGCCTGCCCATAGACTACATAGAAATCATAGTGCATGAAGTATTTTGTGCCACTTCTGCTGAAATTTATGCTAGTAATCAGTCACGATAGATATTTGTTTTTCAAGTTCTAAGTTATATTTCAGCTGTCGCGCATATTCTCTGATAGACCGAGAGATGTGTTGACCACCATTGCCATAGTCAGCAATCGTTTCAGACTGTTTGATTTTGTCCCTTTTTCCATCCCAGAGAAATTTGGAAAGGAAATCATTTATTTCTTTTAAAGATTTAAAACATGTGTGTAATGAGGACATAATATAGACCAACTAGGATGCAGCTAAAGTTTTTATAATTGTAATCTTTCCAGGAAGCGTTAATCTCTTGTTTTGCTGATTGTTAAGAATATCTTCAACTTTGTGAAACTTGTCTTCATAGTTAGTCAGGCGATCTGACTATAAGTTTACCCTCGTATTTCGTATCAAAGCTCAGTCACGTGCATTGGGCAATACTGCAGACACATAATAAAGGCTCAACCTTCTTTCCACGATGTTGATGCTAAAAATGGTGAAAGGAAAACATACGTCAAATATGTTAACAAATGGTGCCATCTTTTCTACGTTCAAACATGCAGACCTACACACCATTCGTGGTAGATCTACTCTAAAAGATGGCGTAGTCAATGAGCATATATTCCAGTACGGGTAGTTCCGCCAACTCAAAATACCAAAAGAATTGAATGAGTTAGCGAAAGTCTTACTAGGACCAAAACAGAAATCAAATGAGTTATCAATGAACAGAAAATGTGGACAGAGATTTACTACAGGCAATAGAGGAACACTTATAAAAGTTTTAGATGTTGATAAAAACAAGGTGCGTTGTAATCACACTCTAGCAAACAACAACAAAGATGGCATGTTTGACTGCAAAAGTGGCTTTTGTCAGAGTGAAGATAAATGTAATTTACATTTAAATAGTAATTGTCATATTTATTTGGCCTCTATCATTTATTATGTTTTTGCTCAAAAAGATCTAGAGTACATTATCAGCTGTTATTTTTCTATTTTTGCTTTCGTCTGTGTATTATATTTGCATGGAATGTTTGCACGGTATCAAATAACATGTCAAATGAATGTGTTTCATGTGGTGTAGTCATATATTTTTTTTTAGATTTCCTGCTCTTCAGAGGTTTTAGTTTTATCAGATATAAGACCCTTTAGGAACTTGACGTTTTACTACATGTTAGCTCGACAAGGTTCTTTGTTTTGTAATAGGGCACATTTGAGTTTCGAAGCTTTTGTGTTGCATGACATTAAATGCCGGCCCAAGAAGGCTGTTGTGTTGGTCAAAAGATGAGTTATCACTTTAGTTTGTGCTAACTGAACAGTTCTTGCACTGGACGAAGTATTAATTTCAACGTGTTGAAACTCTAGAGCAATAACTTTTCATTTCAATTGCAAAACTCAATGGCAGCTGTTTCTGTTACTTTGCATCTGCCATATTTGTGCCCCTTGCAAAGCTATATTTGGGTGAAACACTTCTCTGGATAATGCGCAAATGAAAAACTGCAAGGTTGTTTATATATCAATTATCTATCATATCCCAGATTCTTGAATTGATTTACTGAATGGTTATGATTTTTAGTTTTGATCGCATCATTTAGGAGCAATATTTGAATGACAATATCAAGTTTGTACAAAAGGTGAGGAAGAAATAGCATTCTACACAGTCAACACTGAATCTAAAATCGTTGAGTTGTAAAGAGTCTTTGGGCAAATGTCTATCTTTGTTTAGCTGTAATACATCACCAAGTGTGTACAAGAATGCAAGCTACAGAGGTTATTGTGTTACTCTGTATAATAACAGTAAAACAAATCCTTGGCCTCCTATACATAGTATTGATCCTACTCTAACAATCAAGGCACCATGCGATCAAGTTGACATAATGTACTTTGGTGAACATGCTGAAAACCAATGTGTTACTATGAATTTGAGTGCTTTGATTTACAATAAGATAAAAGGAATACATAGCTGCCCGGGCATAGCTGTAAAAAGACCTGATACAAATTTTGTACAGGGCAGGTTTATGTAATGCAAACAGAATTACCGTCAGTGATTGGAGATTGCTATATGTCTGAGAAAAATAATTTACCAGCTTAATTTAATAGTGAAGGCTGCACTGGTAATCTAAATAATTGTGATTCAATAATTGAGGGATATCAGTAGTTATAAGGGAGTTATAAGGTATTTGATTCTCATGCAAGAGATGAATATGGTAGAAGCTACCCCTCAGGTACATGTGTACTATTAGAAGTACCATCCATTCACAGCTTAGTACAGTATTTCCAGACTAGTAAGTAAGTAAGTAACAACTTTATTTACAGAGGGTAACACATAACAGTAAAAAACTGACGAACCAGTGGCCCTCTACTCACCCTCTCGGTGACAATTATGAACTCAGAGAAGTACACAAAAGCTTCACAAAAGTTTAGGCTTCAGGAGTAATCATTGTTTTATTGTGACAGTCCTGTTTCGTATGGTCCAAAATTATAAGGACCACACTCAGCAGGCAACTCATACAAAACCAAACATCTTAAGCCTTGACTGTACCATCTGCCCATTTCAAGTTTTTTTCTGGTCACATAATTTAATTTGACCCTTTCTTTGATCCTATCCAGAGAACTTCGGTTTTTTCACAGTTAACTCGCAGGCCAGGCAGTTGACCGAAACTGTCTAGCAAAGCAAAAGACCTCTCAAGTGACGCTTGTGAGCCATCTAATATCATCGTAGTGTCAGCCGCATACTGACTTAATTTACACTCAACGTTTCACATGGAGATTCCTTTCATCATGTCTCCACAAATAGCTGTAGCTAACACCTCAACACAGAGAATAAATAGGTAAGGCGAGAGTGGGCAGCCTACCTTACTCCTCTACCTAAGCCAAAGAAACCCCCCAACCATCCATTATTTATTATGCAGCTTTGGATATCAGAACAAAATAAATTAATCCAATTAATTAAAGATGAACCAAAGCCAAAATGCTGTAGCATTTTCTGCACAAAGGTCCATTCAGTAGTATGAAATGCTTTTTCGAGATCGATGAAAAGGAGCAATCCAGGAATATCTTTCAGGTGGGTATAGGGAATAACATTATTGATCAAACAAATATTTTCTGTAATAGGACAGCCTCAGAAAACCGGTCTGATTGTGATCTATTAGATCCGACAACACAAACTTTAGACGAGAAGTGATAACTTTTGATGCAATTTTGTAATCGCAGTTTAGTAAGGTTATGGGCCTCCAATTCTTCAACTCATTTAATGCTTTGTCTTTTTTCAGGATCAAAGAAATGATACTCCTCCTCTGAGTTATAGCTAGGTTTCCTTTTTGATAGCTTCTGTTAAGGGAACTTATAAGATTAGTAGATACATCTTTCCAGAAAACTTTATAAAATTCAGCAAGGAGACCGTCTGTACCAGGTGATTTACCGGATTCCATTGACTTGACAGCTTCTAGACATTCTTTTTCCGTTAAGAGACCCTCGCATTTTTCCTTATCAATTTCGTTGATTTTGTGTGGGTGGTCATAGCCAAAAAATTGTTTTTCCGAATCTCCTGTTATTTTGGTACTTTTGGTTGTGTAGAGATCACTATGAAGAGAGTTACACTCTCTCTAAATATCTGAGTCATTAGTAAGATTTGTTCCATCCTTTGCCTTGATCTGCATGATTGTCTTTTTTGCAGTGGTGATTTTCTAGGTTCAGGAAATATTGTTATTTTTCCCTCCTTCTTTATACCATCTTGCTTTGGATCTAATTATGGCTCCTTTTGTTTTGTATTCAATAATTTTCTCTAATTCCTTTTTCTTCATCCTTAATTGTTCAGCAGGAGCTTCTTTGTTGTTTTTTATACAGCTCTCAAGTTGCCTTTCAAGAGCGGCTATTTCATTTTCAATATCAGCTTCCTTGGTCTTCATTTTTTTTGTTTTCGCCGTTGAGTATTTAATTGAACTATTTAATTGAAGGTCAAGTTTATGGTCCATCTCAATTATAGTGTCGGCCATATTGCGACAACCGTCACAGCTTTCATTGACTTCATTATCTTTGGTTTGTAAGCCTGATTCTTTTCTCCTGGCCCTCTTTCAACCTGTCACTGGAACTTCGTTCCCCATTAATTTTGTTCTGCCATAATTGGTGCTTTTGGCGAGTGGAGAAGTTATTAAGCCATTTTGAGCGAAAGACTCACAGACATCAAAAAATTGCGTCCGTTCACTCTGGAGGTCGGTCCCAATCTCATTGAACTGTACTTGCTTTCCTCACCTTTTGGTGAGATAAATATCTTTGATGGCATGTTTTGAAGTGAAATGAACATCTACAACCATGGACAAATTGTGTTGGAAAATGCCAAAAACATAAACTCATAACCGTAATACCTAGAGAATAAGTGCCAACACCCCCATTCCCCCTTTCAATGTTGGAAAATGATAAATGAAAACTTGTGTTAGATAAAAGTGTTTTGTCAACATTGCCCAGCGGTGGGGAAGGGCAAAATGCGCATGAAATAAATTTTTCCAACCATTGTGGCCAGGGTTGTAGTTGTTTTCCAAGTGGAATAGACATAATTTAGGTTGCAGGTTTCAAGGAAAGTGAAATTGACTTTAGCATCCGAGACAAGTGAAAGAGAACAGATCTTCCAGTCTGGAAACCTAATTGATGTTTGATGTAATGTGATAGGACAGCAAACTTTATGGCCTCTGCCTTTCCCAGGAAACTTTAGGAGATTCAAATTTACTTACTGCCTCCTGCAATAAAAAGCTCACTGTACTTGATCGAACTGTAAACATGTGATCATGTTGCGCATCTTCTGCTTCCTGAGAATATTGCACAACACTCAAAAGAAAGCACATGGATGAAAATGGAGATGACACCATTTGCAAACTGACATGACAGCCCTCTCTATTTCCTATGTTGTGTTTGGAATCTTTATTTATCACCATGAAGACATGAGAGGTAACTTGGTTGCTGCAGCAATTTTGTGATACTTCGAGAGCGAAGTATTAAGCATTCAAATTTGATATGGTGCCTCCTTAAGGTGTAATTGTGTTTAAGAGAACTCAGTTCTAATCGCGTAATGCATAAAAATTCAAGATCTGTGAATGTATCTATCTATCTGGGGACACCAATTTGACCCCCCAAAAAAATTATTCAGGGGCGAGTGGTGTCATCTGTACGGTGAATTTAACTGGAAATATGGTCAAGCAGGACTCCTCTGGTCCCTGTGCAATATTACGGACTTTCGAATGTCGAGGCAGCTTAGCAGATAAGTTGTTTATTTAAAGTTCAAAGTCAGTGTTACTGGCATTTAAAAACTCTACAGCCATGTCTTCCCTAGACTCGATTTCCGCAGCTGCTGGTGATGGAGCCTATGTCTTCCCGAAATGTGTACGACTTTTCAAGGCAGCTTATTGAAGACTGTAGCGGATAAGTTGTTTATTTCAAGTTTGAAGTCAGTGTTAATGGCATTTAGAAACCTTGCAGACATGTCTTCACGAAATGTGTACAACTTTTTGTACGAGCAGAAAGCTGTAGTTTGGCTTCGTGTTGTGTACCCTCTTCTCTTCGACCAAAACCAACGCTGCTTTCTGCTGAATAAGTCAAAGGAGGAAATGTGTAATTTCACTTCACTGGCCTAGATTTCTGTGCACAAATTATGTAACATAAACCCAAGGAAAGTGTTCACATGAGAAAAAACTCCCACAGGATTTCTTTGGTACTACAACATGACCTTGATCCGTTTCATTGTTTCGGCCCTGTAGCTGTTACCCCAAAGCCAAGGTGATTTAACTGTAATTGTCCTAGTTTTGGTAATAAAAGCAGCTTGTCTTGCATAACGACGGAACAAGCATGGTTGGTGTCGATTTACACTGTCAGTATAAAACATGTACTGCGGAATGTGGACTACAGGCTGCTGACTGGGTATAAAACAAGGACTTATGTGTAAAACGCGGACTAAGCATTGCGGACTGGGTGTAAAATGCGGACTGCGGACTAAATGCGGCCTGCCGACTGTAGTCCATGTTTTTCACTGACTGGTCGTAATTAATATTAAATAATAAATGTATAAATGAGAACAAACCCTCTTGTATGCATGTGATTTGTGATCAATTCATTTGTTTTTGCCCCTGCTGAAGGGAGACCAATTTCACGCCTACCTAACAGCTCAGGCACAAAATGCTGTCCCTAGAACTTTTACTTTTTTAACATACCAAACCTACCAAAACTTGAACACACTCTTTAATCTACGATTACTACTAGTTGATGTTAAGGTTTGAGGAATACTTGACAACCCCTTAAGTAAAGTTCTCTCAATATTACTATGCAGGTTGCAGTTAGAGGCAGAGGGCTATGGGTACATCAAGTGGATTGATCTTTCCATTGTGATTGTTGTGATGCTGACACTAGCTTTAACTGCACATGCATACTTGGTAAGGAAGAAGATTTTAGGCAGGGCTGTAGCTAGTAACAGGCAAACCAAGGTGCTTGACAGTCATTTTTTTCACTTTAGTTGTTTATAGTTCTCACAAACACCCTAAATACCTAGGAAGAGAATTAGCTATAGACATATGGATATTTTTTCTGGCTACAGCCCTGGTAGGCTCAAAGAACACAAATTGCTGTTAGTAAATCTCTCTAACTAAAAAGTAATGAGTGGCATTTGATATAGGGCAAACATCAAAAATGCACCTTTTATATGGAACTTACTCAAATAAAGTATACATTATTCAACTTTTTGACATTGAATTTGAAAATGAAAGAGTTCAAAATAATGTAATCCACTATCACGCTCATTGCTTTATCATCTATGTACTATCACTTTTTGTGCATGAAATTAAATCGGGAATTCCATCATAAGATGATAAGTTTCCTATACCGAAGCTTATTGTTCTAGACAGATAGATTGATATTGCTATGTAATGAATTTTCAAAAGAAAACTAACAATTACTGTTTGCTGTTTCTAAACTGGATGAGACAGACTAGAACAGGCCAGTTTCATTATATTAAAATTCTAGTGTAGTCATGAGGCTTAGTGGACTCAGACAAAAGAAGCTGTTTATTTTTGACCGATCCTCAAATGTGATTTCTTTTGTTTTAGTCCCTTACCCTGGGAGCCACGTTAAATTCTAATGAGTATGTTTATCAGTGATATGGATCAACATGTATTCATTTTGCTTTATTACAGCTTTTGGTGGTGATAAAGATAAGAATATAAAGTGAATGCCAGAGCTTCTTATTAATAGTTTAAACATAATTTATTTACCAACAGCATGAGGAAATATCCAGACTTGACTTCTTATGGAAACTCCAGGTAAATTATATTAATTTACTTTTGCATCAGTCAATTCCAGCAGTGCCCACCCCCCACCCCCCCCCCCCTCCCCCCGCCCCCGCCCTCTTCTTTTCTTACACTGACTACGCTCCCTAGGGCGGGGTGAGCACGGA